>Ga0209728_1000666_pt1 | contig 25179 bp, 29 predicted proteins | sample RifGroD1_FD_183997 | JGI IMG/M metagenome (GOLD analysis project Ga0209728, IMG submission 183997) | Groundwater microbial communities from Rifle, Colorado, USA - Groundwater D1 (SPAdes) (version 2) | ecosystem: Environmental > Aquatic > Deep subsurface > Groundwater | place: Rifle, Colorado... | reverse complement strand
CGTTGTTGTACTGCCGCATCTTATCTTTACTTTCGCTCAGTACCGCAATCTGAGTGTCTAGGACCATGCTCTTACCCTTTGATAAAGTTGCATCTGATATGATTTTAGTATTCCTAAGGCTGGCAATAACTTGATCGAATAACTCGTATTCCTTGGTCTTGATTGCTCGCTTATTCTCTCCTGCAAGGATAGTGGTGGCATCGTTAACGAGATCATGGATTTGCCTAAAAGCCCACTTTAGCAGGTAGCCAACGTTTGCTATGTCACGGTCGACGGGTAGGTCACTACGCATCTTGGCAATCGTTTTCTTATATGTCGTGGACCAAGAGAATTGGGAAGTGGGGAGGAAGTTATAATATATTGCAACTTTGTCCCCATCCTCCATAATATCCACGATGTTTAAGTTTGACGTCAGGAGATCATTGGCGCGCTTATCGACAGCCAGACTTAGGCCATCCTCCTTGCTGTAGCATAGTTGATACTTTGTCGAAGAGTCCCCGAATATTGGGATCGTGGATGGATCCGTCACAGATTTGGCAGTAACTCCTTCCCACGTACTGGTCAGTTTCTCCATCAGAATGCTCGAGTATTGCTTAGGCACAATGAAGTAAAACTCAATTCGCTTCTTTTCAATGTAGATATAGTAGGATACTTTAGGCGCCAGGGCGATGGAGTATTTTGTCCCGAGCATAAACTCTCGCCCGAAGATCTTCACGAGTTTTCCCCGCTCAACTTTCACGCGCTGCTTGACATCCCTATAGAAAGACCCAATTGTTTTTGCAATGTTGCTAGTGGTGTTATTCCGTATGGAGTTGTTCGGGGTTAATTTGATATAAACGTACTCTGGTTTAACAAACGCTACGTAATCACTAAGCTTGATTGATTTCTTTTTCAAATCGTCACCCCCTATAAGCCAAGGTATGGTGCCGGATCGACCGATCGTGTCCCTCTGTCAAATCGTATTTCGAAATGAACGTGTGGTCCTGTAGATCGTCCCGTGTTACCTGACAAGGCAATAACCTCACCCTGCTTAACCGGTTGACCAATAATCACTAATACCCTGCTGTTGTGGGCATACATCGTTTGTGTGCCGTCTGGATGATCCACTTCAACGACATTCCCGACTATGTTCCCATTGTATCCAGCAAATCCAACTGTCCCCGCCTTGCTTGAAAGGACTTTGGTTCCCTCGTTCACCGCGAAGTCAATGCCATGATGAAAACCACTAGAGCGTGGTCCAAAGGGTGATGAAACCGGACCAGAGACAGGGAGGATAAAACCCGAAGTTTCAGGCGCTCCTTGAACTGGCGATCCCAACATGGCCACGATTATGATATAAGAAACAAATAATATTCCGGCGAAACGTATTCCTTGTTTCAGTCCTCCAACGTAAAGGATCACGAGTATAGTGCAGCCAACCATAGTGAGTGTGCGCATGTAACTGACGAATAGATCGGGCTTAGCGGTTATAAGTGTAACGATGGCCGCCAGTATTCCTCCTTTTAGCGCTAAAGCCAACATATCAAACCCTCCTAACTCAAGAACTCTTCGATCTGAAGCACGATGGTTGGGATGAGGATTATCAAGGCGACACAAGCGGCATATGCAATCGACTTTTGTTTAATTCCGTCATAATCACCATTGAGGGCGCATTGAATTGAGTCCAAGGCCCACTTGCCAATAATAATCCATTTGCCCACCGAGAATATCTTCCTGTAAGCCCTCATCCCTCCATCATCAACACTAGCGGCCGCCGCAAGGACATCAGCGGGGGAGAGGAGGAAGAACGCAAAAGCTAGGATTCCAACCTGCAAGACAACTTTTCGGTTGATGGTAATTTTTTTCATTTGTCTTCACGCTCCTTTTTCGGTATATTTCGGGGTAGTTGTCGCATAAAGTTTAAAACCTTTAAACTTACATAGGCAGAGTCTGGGCCTCGATGTCCTTTGGGATGTTGGGGTTTTTTTATTTACCCCTTTCTGTTTTAAGGTTTTGCATTAACTCCCTGGCCACCATTCGGGCCGTGTCGGGGGTAATTGAGTTGTTTGATCCTGGTACGCTTTTTTCGACTAACATTTTTCGAAATCCATCTCTGATCATATCAGCCATTTCACCATCCTCGAGATTCAGGCATTTCACAGCCTGTCGGATGTCTTTGTCTCGCTTGCGAATTCTTGCCCTTAGAATTAATGTGTCGCCCATATGCATACCTCCTGTATATCAAGTGTGGTTCGTTTGTGTTTCGTTTGTGCTACTGATAAACAATATGCTAACGTAATCCGTTTATGACAGTAAAATAATGAAATGTATAAACGATTTACGTTATGTGCAGAATATAAAAAGACCCCCGGCTGTTATTGCCGAGGGATTAGGGAAGAGTTAATGATTAGATTTACGAGGTAATCCGCCAGGGCTTGCAATTCCTCTTGGTCATCCTCGTCTTGGAGTATCCTAATTATTTCTATCATTTTACCCCCTCCCTTAATGGTATAATCTATGCACCACTAAAGTTGTCCTAAGACAAGGAGGCGTAAATTTGAAGATAGACGCTTTTTATGGTAGGAATTCAACGGACGAGCAAGCTGAAAAGGGGACGATCGAGACACAAGTAGACTATGCGAATAAGTATTTTGATTTGAACGAAACAACTGGATTTGAAATGTATCTTGATGAAGGTACGTCTGGAACCATCGCGTTAGAGAAAAGAGAAAACGCATCAAGGATGCTAAACGATGTGAAGATAGGGAAGATTGGGGCGGTTTATGTTTATCGCCTAGACCGATTAGCTAGGAGCGTTAAGCACGTTCTTGATACCTACGAATTCCTTGAGGCGTATAATGTTCGGCTCATAAGTATGACAGAGGCCTTCGATACTGGTACGCCAACAGGTAAGTTCTTTATGACATTGCTGGCAAGTATCGCGGCCCTTGAGAGAGACACAATATTGGAGCGTACACAAATGGGTAAGGATCGCAATGCAAAAGCTGGAAAGTGGGTTTCTGGTGCTCCACCATTTGGTTATCGCATCGGCGATGATGGGAAGTTGGTTATCTATGAACCGGAGGCAGAAACCGTCAAGCTCGTCTTTAAATTATATTCTGAGGAAATGACTATGTTTGAGTTAGCCAAATATCTTAACGCAAAAGGAGTCGAGACTCCAGCAACCTCCAAGGGCACGAAGAACGCCAGCACAGGGAAATGGCATGCAGGACATATCTCTATCATTCTCAAGACTGAGGCATATACTGGGGTTTATAATTATCTACAAAGGTCAAAGAGGAATAGGGAAACAATCGAAGTGGACGTTCCTGCACTTGTCGATATACAGACATTTAATGCTATTCAGAAGAAGATACTGGCCAATGCTGATAATGCGAGAGGAAAGCGAGGAAGATTGTACTTGTTAAGGGGAGTTATTTTCTGTGGACATTGCGGAAGGTCCATGATTGGGAACAGTGGAGGAACTAATAGGGCCTATTATCGCTGTACGGGCACAACGGACCAAGGGCAGGGCAAACGATGTACAGCAAAGCAAATCAAGGCCACACTGATCGAGGATGCTGTTTGGTCCGACATATTAGAGATCGTGAAGAAGCCTGAGCAAATCAAGAAATATGTAGATCGTTCGGTTGCCAAGGGTAAGGAGTCTGTCGCGCCTGTTGTCAACGAGTTATCTGAAGTTGAAGAGGCTCTTATCAAGAAGCAGAAAGCAAAAGAGAAGATACTCTCCCTGATCAACAGGGGAATCATATCGGATGAGGATGCAGAAAAAGAGCTGAAATCAATATCAATAGAAATAAGATCTCTTAATTCGCGCAAGGAACAGTTATTTGAGCAGCAGGAGAAATCGAAGTCAGTTGAGGCTGAGGTGATTAATTCTCAAGTGCTCTTTGATTTTATCCTTAAACAATCCGAAATCCTCGACAAAAAGGTAAAGGCTAGGGTTATTCGCGGTCTAGTTAAAAAGGTAGAGGTGCTTACAATTGAGCAGGAAAACGGAAAAAGAGGCAATAGGGCAGTTATCTCGTATCGTTTGGGACGGAGTTTAGAGTTAGGAATTTCAGGAGATGCCATATCACAAACTACACTTTATTATATAGAGAGCACCTGGGAGTTCCAGGCATTCTCTAGAGGTGATGGTCTTAGGGTTAAATGGCACTAATACGCATAAGGTCTATTAGTCTGTGAAAATTTCGTGCGGCGAATTTATTAGCCTTTTGCTCAGATTCATCTTGCTGTTTGTCTAGTCCGATTCCGCGAGATAGGTTGTCGTGCTTGAGGTGATAGAGTTCGTGAGCCAATGTTTCTGCTGTGCATTCTGGAGACAGTGACTCGCTAATAAAGATGTGTGGTACGTTTTTCTTTGAGACATAGATGAAACCTTTAATTCCTTCTCCTAGCATGACTGAGTGAACTTTAACGTCGTTTAGGTCGGTTGCACGAAAACTTTGTCCCATTATGTCACCTTCTTGTTTATTTTGTAAGAACGCTTAAAGATGCAAAAATCCCACGACATCATTGTCGTGGGTTTAATCATTCATTCATCTCTTCGTCCTCTACCAACTTAATGTATTTAATTATGCGTTTGATAACGTCTGGCTTTAAGGGTTTAACCTGCTTAAACAACAGCCTCAAATCCTCTCTCTTGCTTAAATCATCAAAGAATGCTAAAAGCTCATCATCCCCCTCCAGTGCTAGTGCTATTTGTTTAATTGTAGAGCCGCCTTCTCGCCCATAAAGGATGTAGTCAGCCGATACCTCTAATACTTTAGCTAATTTCGCTACTCCTTCAGTATCAACTGGCGTATAACTTCTCTCCCAATTAGAAAGAACTTGCCGCGATGTTCCAATCTTCTCCGCTAGTTCTTGTTGTTTGAAACCACGGCGATCACGCAAATCTCGGATACGATCACCAATATTGGTCATGTGTGATAGCCTCCATCTTTTATAATTATAACAGCATTATTATAGCATAACCAGATAGTCTATGAACTATTTGTACGCAATATGTTAAATTTACCAAAAAAGATATTGACATGTACGAGATTCGAATATAAGATAAGCGTAAGCCTACAAACGAAATCCGTGCATAGAGAGGGGGTGACTGGAGTGATTCGCGACAACGTGAAGAACATAAGGAAGGCAAAGGGGATTATGGCAAGTCATGTTAGTAAAATGCTGGGATACAAGACACCACAGGGGTATCAGTACTTAGAGAACGGACAAGCCAATATAACCGCTGAGAAACTTGAGGTTATCGCCAAGGTATTAGGCGAAGATGTAGCAGTTTTTTATGACGAAAAACTAACGAAATCCGTTATTCGGAGAATCGAGGGGGTTGGAAAAGATATTAGATGCGAACGATGAACGCGAACTACAGGAGTTAGCGGATTACCTTGTTGATTGGTATAGGAAGTCGATGGATTGTGAAAAAGCGGATTTGATCAAAAAGGAAGTGAGCTAGTGAAAATACGAACCGAAACTTGGCTAGGTCATGAAGTCCGATTTGTAGAGGTTAATCATGGTGATTGGTGGGGAGCGGCGACCGACATCGCAACAGCTTTGGATTATCACAGAGTTGATAGCATGCTCCGCAAGGTGAAACCCAGTCAAAAGGGTACTCACTTAATGAGCACCCAAGGTGGAGAACAGGAAGTATCTATTATTTCCGAGGCTGGTATCTACAGGGTGATTATGCGCTCTAGGAAGAAAGAAGCTGAAGACTTTCAAGATTGGGTCTTCGATATCCTTAAAACTCTCCGCAAGTCCGATGGCCTCGAGGGATTTCAGGTCTTCCGCATGTTGGACAAAGAGCACCAGCGCGGAGCAATGGCCCAATTAAACGCCAATCTAGCTAAACCAGTTCCAAAGCACTTTATCAAAGCTAACACAATCGCCAATAAAACAGTATCAACTATGTATGGTTATCAAAAGATGCTCAAGAAGGACAAAATGACACCAGATATGCTCGTACCACGTCAGGAGATCCTGGATGAGACTGTGAACTTAATGGCACTTAGTGAGAAATTTAATTTAGGTCTTTCGATTAGTAAGACGGTGCAGGGCAGGTATTTAAACTAACACAAGGAGGTGAAAAACCATGACAACCATCGATCAACTCAAATCCGAAAACGCTCGCCCAAAACTCCAACTTGAAAAGGTCCTAGAGGCTTTCGGGCCAGATAGCGACGATGTCCCTTGTCCGAGCAATGTCGGGCTGAATGATTCGCTTGAGTGTGGTGTAGGAACCGAATGTCGGCAGTGTTGGCGCGATGCGTTAGAGGGTATAGGAGGTAAGCATGATAACTCATCTAAGGGGATGGAAGATACTGCAAAGGGATCAGGCGCGGAGGCTGAAGTATCAGGAGCAACAACGATTGAAGAAGGAAGAGCTAAGCAAGGGACAGCTTAAATCGTTTGTGAGTAAGTTGATTAAGTGAGGGATGTAAGTATGACAAAGGCTGAGATTTTAGCCATGAAGCCAGGGCCGGAGTTGGATGCCTTGGTGGGAAATGACGTTATGGAATGGGGTCGAGGAGCATGGAGACCTTTTGAGGATATTGCTCCAGGACTGAAAAGAAGCGAACAGTTTCGACCATCAACCAGACTCTATGATGCTTGGGAAGTCGTTGAGAAGATGAATTCACCTTACATTATTGCCAGCACAGAAGACGGCGATCAAAGCTGGGTGCATTTTGGAAACGAGGCAAATGCTGCCGTAGGGGAAGTCACCGAAGCAATCTGCAAGGCCGCGCTAATCGCCAAATTGAGTAAGGATTAAGTGAGGAGGACAAGCCAATGGGGATGCCAAAGCAAATGGTCCCAACGTGCATTTGCGGTCAACTCATGTACTTCCCTGCAGGTAAGGCCGAATTCCGCTGTCCGAAATGCAAGGCTAAGTGAGAGCAGGGGCCAGAGGGGTATTGGGCGTTAGGTGTTGCTAGGATTGCATTTACGCCGATTTTCACAAAGAAAAAGTTGAACCATTACGAGCGGTATATGGCGTGGAGGAAAGGAAAGGCGGGGAGAAGATGAAAAACCTACTCAAATCCATTCGCAAGCAACTACTCAAAATCGAGCTGATTCGTCGCGAAGTCGAGGCGTACAAGCTCGAGCAAGCCAAGCGAGAGCACCATGAACTCTGGTCGCGGATGCTGAGGAGTGGCGACACGATTCGGTCGGAGATGGTGGTCGATTATCAGGATACGAGGATGGTCGGACAGAGGGCTGTGCAGCCGGTGTTTATCGATAGTGTGAATTGGGGTGGATTTAAATAGAGTACGCAGCATTTCTTGAAAGCAAAAAACCAGCGTTCAAAAGTAGCGGTATTTATGTGGCCGATACAGGTATAAGTCAACAGTTATTTCAATTCCAGAAAGACATTGTGCGATGGGCATTGGCAAAGGGAAGAGCTGCAATATTTGCAGGTACAGGGCTTGGTAAAACAATTATGCAGCTCGAATGGAGTAAGCAGATACATGTCGCTACAGGCTTAGACGTTTTGATTCTCGCACCATTAGCCATATCAAGTCAAACGGTAAAAGAGGGAGCTAAGTTCGGTATCCATGTAAACCTCTGTAGAGAGCAATTCGATGTAAAGCCAGGTATTAATATCACCAACTATGAGCTTCTACACAAGTTTGATTTATCTAAGTTCGGCGGTGTTGCCCTGGATGAAAGTTCTATCCTGAAATCATTTACGGGTAAGGTTAGAACGTCCATAATTGAAGGTTTTAAGGATACCCAATACAAACTAGCCTGCACGGCTACGCCAGCCCCAAACGACCACATGGAGTTATGTAATCATGCCGAATTCTTAGGGGTAATGACACGATCTGAAATGTTGGCCATGTTCTTTGTCCATGATGGAGGTTCAACAAGCAAATGGAGAATCAAAGGTCATGCTGTTGAAACATTCTGGATATGGGTCGCTAATTGGGCCGTAATGATGCAAAAACCATCAAATTTAGGGTATGAAGATGATGGATTTGATCTTCCTCCACTTAATATTCACCAAATCTCTGTAGATGTTGAGAATAGCAGTTTTGATGGAGAAGCACTAACTCTATCGGATAGGCAGCAAGCAAGGCGAGAGAGTATTGATGAGCGAGTAAAGGCATGCTCAGACATCGTTAATGAGTCTGACGAGCCGTGGATAGTCTGGTGCAATTTGAATGATGAGAGCGAAAAATTAACCCAGGGGATTAAAGACGCTATCGAGATCAGAGGGAGCCACAAGCCAGAATACAAAGAGCAATCCATGATCGGATTCACAGATGGTATGGTCCAGAAACTTGTCACAAAACCATCCATAGCTGGGTTCGGGATGAACTGGCAGCATTGTTCTAAGATGGCGTTCGTGGGGTTGTCAGATAGCTTCGAGCAACTCTACCAAGCGATTAGACGATGCTGGAGATTCGGACAAACCAAACCTGTTGACGTTTACATTATCACAGCAAAGGCGGAGGGCGCAGTAGTCCGCAATATTCAAAGGAAAGAGGATGATTTTAATACAATGTTAGACGGGATGATTGCGGCGACTCAGGAAATCACTAAAGAAAATATCAAGAGTACTATTCGGGATACGGCAACCTACGAAACGTCTGTTGTTGAAGGACAGGGATGGGAATTGAGGCTAGGGGATTGCGTTGAAGAGACTAGGAAAATGCCAAGCGATTCTATCCACTACACTGTATTCTCGCCACCATTTGCTAATTTATACACATACTCAAATAGTGATAGGGACATGGGTAATTGTCGCAACGATGATGAGTTTTTGCAGCACTTCAAATACCTAGTCGACGAACTTTATCGCGTTACTATTCCAGGACGATTACTCAGTTTCCATTGCATGGAATTGCCAATGATGAAGTCGAAGGATGGGGTTATCGGACTGAAAGACTTGCCAGGTATGCTTGTAAAGCTATTCCAGGACGCAGGATTTATCTATCATTCAAAAGTTGTTATTTGGAAAGACCCTGTTGTGGAAATGCAGAGGACAAAAGCTCTTGGACTTCTCCATAAGCAGATCAAAAAGGATAGTTCCATGTGCCGCCAAGGTATGCCGGATTATCTAATTACGATGCGAAAGCCTGGAGAAAACCCCGAGAAAGTTTGCCACACGCCAGAGGAGTTTCCGGTCGAAATTTGGCAGAGATACGCAAGCCCGGTATGGATGGATATTCGTCAATCTGACACATTGCAGCGCAAGTCAGCTCGGGTGGAGCAAGACGAAAAACATATTTGCCCATTACAATTGGAAGTTATTCAGAGAGGCTTGGAGTTATGGACAAACGTTGGTGATACTGTGTTGGACCCCTTCAATGGCATAGGTTCCAGCGGGTATGTGGCGTTAAAGATGGGCCGCCAATACAAGGGTATCGAGTTAAAGCCTAGTTATTTTGATCAATCTATTGGGAATTTGAGGGCCGCAGTTGAAGAAATGGCAGACAAGGAAGGGTCGTTAACCGTTTTCGATTCGTTTGACCCCGATATTAAACCGGCGAGAGGAAAGAAAAAGGATGATGCTCCAGCGGTTAATATTCTACCAGATGGGATGGTGAACTTAACGATATTTGATATAGGGGGTGACTTGAAGTGAAACATGGTCGTAAACCTACTCGGGCGCAGAAGGACAAAATGAAGTCATTGCCAGCACCAAAGAACTGGCTCGTCGAAAGAGATGTTCCCGGGTGTTTTCGGGTTATACATCGGGTTAGTGGGGAAGTTAGGGGGTTGGGGGCGTGAGGGAAACAATTGAAGTTTACAAATGTAAAGCGTGTGGAATGGTGTTCGCAGTTTACATTGTAGCGTGTGAGCATGAATTAATATGCGAAAAGGAAGTTAGGGGGTTGGGGGCGTGAACGGAGACAAGATAATCCTCGACCTTTGTGGAGGTACTGGAAGTTGGAGCAAACCGTACAAAGACGCTGGTTATGACGTTAGGTTGATAACATTGCCGGAGCACGATGTATTCACATATGAGCCTCCTGGGGGGGTATATGGCATACTCGCAGCGCCAACATGCACACACTTTAGTCTTTGCCGAACCAACGCTAAGAACCCGCGCAACCTGGAGCAGTCCATGAAATTAGTTAAGCGTTGCCTGGAGATAATTTGGCAACAACAATACTCACTAGTGAGCGAATACGCAAAAGTAACTTCTCTTAAATTTTGGGCCCTAGAAAATCCGAGAGGTTTCCTGAAATACTTTCTTGGCAATCCGCCGCTAGAATTTACACCTGCAGACTACGGTGACAACTACAAAAAGAGAACGCATATATGGGGGAATTTTAATATTCCAACTAAAACACCAATTAAGTGTACGGCAGGAAAGTTCGACAAAACCCTATTAAATGATTTGCCAGAATTACCACAAGGTTATGAATACAACCCAGGATGCGGGCTAGACAAGCGCCAAGTAAGACGCAGTATTACTCCCCAAGGATTTGCCCAAGCTTTTTTTAAGGCTAACCAATAAATTTACAAGGAGGCAACTAATGGATAGATCAGGATGGTTCATCGACCTAGAAACCAAAGCCCAAATGAACACGAACGCCATCGGAATCATCGAGGAAATCATGGGCGAAATACACACCACAGCCGAAGAGAAGGTTGTTGGAATTGCACAGACCCTACAGGGCTTAAATCAAGCCTGGAACATGAAAAAGGACTCCTCGCCACAAGGAGCCCCAAAGGAAACTATACAACCTAAGTGTAGCATAGATGTCTCGAAAGTGGAATCACTGGTTGATATGCCACATGATGACCTGGGGTGCTTGAAGTGCGATTGTTTTTTGTGCGGCAATCTTGGCACTTGCCATATCTTATTGCCGACAACATTATATCACTGCCTCCACAAGTGTGAGGGCAAGCACAGCGTTACGAATTGCGAACATAGGCCGAAGCTATGAGCTGGAGGTGATGAGTGGATGAAGCGTGAGGAGTATAGACAAGGTATCCCAGCTGATATCCGAACGGTACTACCAAAAGGCGAAACAAAACCTTGTATGCGTGGCATGCTCGACCTAGATTTGTACAACCGAACAGGCAGGGTCGAGATGATCGAACCCTTTGAGGAGTTCGTGTCGCCAGTGATAGAGAATGGGGAGGAGCACCCACCAAATCAAATAGAGTGGAGGGGGGAGATGGCAAGGATGAACGCAAATAAGCCGAAAAAAGAAGTCCTTGAAGGTCATTTGAGAAATGGCATGACAGCATCCGAGATAGGTAGAAAATACGACACGACTAGGGCGACTGTCTACAACTGGATCAGAGGATATGGATTGCAGGGGATTAAGGGGCAGAAGTTGCTGAAGTCGGAACCAGTTGACGATATGGTTCAGCACTCTCCTAGTTTGGCTGAGGTTGAGCAGTTTCATACGGATGTCGAGGTGCAGGAGCTGCCGAAGGTAGAGATGGAGCCATTCGTCGCGGATATGGAAAATGAGTTTCCGCCTATGGATGAGGTAAGAGTGGTTTGCCCTACTTGTTTCTTGGATTCCGATCATTGTCAGGGCGGACATATCAACGGCATGTCAGCCGAGGAGAACATGTCAGATGCTGAATGGGATCAAATGATGTCCAAGGTTAAGATAATTGAACCGATCACGTCAGATCCCGAAATGCCCATGACTCGCGAAATGTGTGAGGAGGTCTGGCAAGGCGTTCTACAGGATATTAAGTCAATCCGGAGGGTTTATTTATTAGAGGCTGAGAAATCCTTCGATGAGCGATTTCGTGCCTTGTGTGCTGAAGTGGTTGGCGAATTAGAGGAGGAAAAACATATTGAATAACGCATTAACGATTTCATCAATCAATAATTATCCAGTCGAAACATATAATCGACTCTTTCCCGCAACAATGACGGAGATATCTCCGCTGCATAAAATCATGGTTAATATCGTTCAGATCGACACGGATATCTTGGCTAAGGATATCTATAAGCAAAAAAATGGTGAGTTTTCATTAACTAAAATCGGATGCCTCAAGCTCATGACGGCTGCTAACGTGGTTATGGATGAGTCAAGATCTATACTCCCCAAAAATTGTCAAAGGTGTGTTGAGATTGCGAAGGCAACTCGCCTTGCTCCTCAGTGTGCAGGATGTCCAACAAAAGAAGATGTTGCCTATCAGGTGTCCATACTTGTGCCTGAGCCAAGCGGTGGGTACAGAAAGTATACCGCGACGAAGGAAGTTTCCAAGCAGGATACCTTAGCCAAAAAAAATCCCGTAGAACACATGGGAGCTAACTGCGAGACCAAGGCACTACTAAGAGCGTTACGCGCAGGGTTGGGTCTCAAGGGTGGTTATACGCTCAATGAACTAGCTAAACCATTCGCCGTGGCCTTAGTGGTGCTAAATACGCAAGACCCCGAAATGAAGAAGGCACTTATCCAGAGATACGCAGCTGGTCAGGATGCATTATTTGGCGGAGGTGTATCGAGTAGTCACCAGTTAGCCGGAGGTGATTGTCTGCAGATCTCGGGGGGCATTAATGGCGAGGTTGTGGTCGTTGATGATGAGGGACCGAGCAGTGCTCATTGCTGCGAGTTATGTGGGTTAGTGATTGAGCCGGTCGGAGAGTGGACAGTGGAGATGATTGTCGAGAGTCTTCGCAAGAAGCATGGTCGCGTTATTTGCTCGACATGTTCAGGAGGTGGACAAGGATGCTAATACTCCATAGTGCAGATTGGCACATAGGTGAGTTGCCCGGGCCAGTGATCGAAGGAAAGAACGCACGATTAAAAGATACATTGAGATGTGCTGATTACCTTGTCGAATACGCTCAGAGAGAACGACCAGACGCGATTCTGATATCTGGTGACATCTTCGATAAGTCTAAACTTTGGGGCGACAACATGCTTTCACTTATCGATGAAGTAGTTCAACGATTAGTGGCACTTGGAAGAATCGCGACAACAGTTCTGATGTTTGGGACAGATAACCACGATAGCCTTAAGGCGTTTGAGAACATTAGGACAATGAATATTCCAGGACTTAAAGTCGTAACTAATCCTGAACTATTTACCATATTTACGGGGTCAGGAGAACCATTACAGATTGCCTGTCTCCCCGGTTTCGACAAAGGCTACTTCCGCGCCAAGTTCCCGGGCATGGCACCAGCTGAAGAATCTATGATGTGCTCCAAATACCTCGGCGACATGGTCAATGGCCTAAGCGCTCAGTTAGATCCTACGATCCCCAGCGTGCTCATGGCCCATTACACGGTCGTAGGATGCGAACTTGATAATGGCCAGCACGTATTCACTCAGTCTGAGGTTGTTTTACCAAAAGAGGCACTAGCGGGATCCGCGTTCGACCTGGTGGCATTAGGTCATATTCACAGGGCTCAGAGAGTCGAGGGTATCGAGAAACCAGTGTTTTACTCGGGGCCAGTAAATGGGATCACATTTAATGAGGAAGGTCAGGACAAGGGGTTTTGGATGCACGAGATTGGGACGGTCGAAGGCGATGAGTATTCCGAGATGCCGAGCTATGTGGGGTCGGAGTTTGTTAAGACGCCATATCGCAAGTTTTGGACAACTCGATGGAATGACGTAGATATACAGGATTTTGTTAATGGTACATGGCCTATGAGTCCAGATTATGTCGAAGACGTAATTATTCGCGTCCATTACTCCTGCTCCGACGAACTAAACAAACAACTGAATCGCAAAGCCCTAGAAAAAGCCCTCTACACTGCAGGAGCCTTTCACCTTGCCGAGATCAAGCCAGAGAAGATTACTACAGACCTAGTCAAGCAAGAGCTAACCGAAACCTCTGGTCCACTCGAAAACCTGTATGCATGGCTTGTAGCTGAAGGATTTGTAAACGACGAGATAATTCAGATACTAGAACTCGCGCGTCCGATGATAGCCACAATCAGCGCAAAGATGCCTACCGGAACTCTCTCAGGTGTATTCGAACCACGATCTCTGGAGGTCAGGAACTATCGGTCCTATCAACAGGAAACGTTCAACTTCCAAGACATCTACTTTGCTACGGTTAACGGTCCTAATGGTATCGGCAAGTCAGCATTTTTCATGGACTCTATCTCAGATTGTCTCTACGAGGAAACCCGCACCGGGGTAACAGGATCGTGGATCACGAACGGACAGACAGACGGAATGCTTAACTTTGAGTTCTCGATGGGTGCAACGAACTGGCGAGTGATCCGGAACAGGAGCATCAAAGGTAGCGGGAAGATTACCTTGGCATTACAGGAGTATCTATCAGACAGTGATAAGTGGGAAGATCGATCCGGTACCACAGCCAAGCAAACACAGGAGAAGATCGAGTCCTTACTTGGCATGGATTGCGCCACGTTCAGGTGTACGGCCTTGATTATGCAGGATGCTTATGGGTTATTTATGGAGGCGGACAAGGAGCAGCGCATGGGCGTGTTAGCAAATATCCTCGGGTTAAGTATTTACGAACAATTAACGGATTTGGCCAAGGCGAAGGTTACGGAGTTGAATAAATCGTTGACGGTGTCGAAGGCGAAGCTGGCGGATCTTGAGGAGAAGTTAAAGGATAAAATCCGGTTAGTAGTTGAGCTATCCGAAGCCGAGACAGATCTTAATCTAGTCAAGCTGGATATGGAAACCAAGGAATCAGAGATCAAGGCAGCCGAAGAACTCGTGCGGACACTGAAGAGTAAAGCGGAGAAGGCCGAGGATCTGAGAGTGCAAATTAAAGTTATCACAGATGATATATTCGCCAAGAGGGTTGATATTGGAACTAGGAAGCAGAAGGCAGATCGAGCATCAAAGATGCTCGATAATGAATCGACGATTCTGGCGAAGGCTGCGGAGTATGAGACTGTTAAGGATCAGGTCTTAGTGCTTCAAACTAAACAGGCGAAGGTGCCGGAGCTTAGGAATGATCACACGAGGTTATCAGTTGATATGGCGGCCGTGGATACTCAACTCTTAAAACTCGAACCTCAGATAAGCGAGCTGGAGAAAGTTTTAGCAAGTAAACCGGAGTTGGATATCGCGGCAGAGCAATACAAAGTGGAGATTATTAAGCTCTCCGAAATGGAGGCTCTTGCGAAAAAATCAGCAGAGGTACTCGACCGCATAAGAGTGGCCGAAAAAGATACCGATAAAACCGCAGAATTCATTTATTCCAAGGAAGTATCACTCAGAGAAAAGGTATCTAAGATCGAGGAGTTAGTCAGAAAATCGGCAATGCTTGCAAACGCGAATTGTGTTGATCCCGAGAATGCAAAATGCGCCTTCCTTGCAGACGCTCAAATGGCGAAGTCTCAGTTACCAGCTGCTGAGCAAGAAAAGAAAATGATCGAACAGGAAATTGAAGATTTAAAAGAGGCTAGGGTGCCGCTAGTTAAGATAGTTCAAGATCTGGATGCTGAACATAAGGCTATCGGATACGACAGAGGTATACATTACGATCTCACCAACTCGGTGAACGCTCTCAGGCCCAAAGCTGAACTAGCCGGACAGTTAGATTCAAGGACCGAACTACTCAAGGGACTCAAGGAACAGGTGTCAGATTGCGTAAAACGTCGAGACGAGCTGCAAATTCAAATAAATAATATCAATGAACAAGGCAAGGCGCTCAATGCTGAGCTAGAAGTTTTGCCTGAGCTCAACAAACGCCTCCAGAAGCTCCTGCAATGGGTTAACGCTAAGGACGAGCTCCCAGCGGCTCGACAGATCGTTCTGTCTACGGCTGAAATCATAGGTGGTATTGAGGCGGATATTCAGGTCAAGGAGACCCAGGTTGAAGTGCTGGAGAAGGAGTTCGATCTATGCAGTGTCGATGCGCCTAGGTTGCTTGCGGCAGAAATCAGTGCAGGTGGATTACTTGAGGATCTTAAGACACTTCATGGTCAACAAAACGACTTGCATGCCAAGATCGGAGCACTAACCGCACAGCTTCAGGCCCTTGCCAAGGATGAGGATGAGCGCCGACAGCTCGCCAATGACATGGAGCCGACAGCGAAGTCGCTCGTGAATTACCAAACTCTCACCAAGGCATTCGGCCTCGACGGAATCCCGTTCTCAATCGTGCGCTCAGTGGTGCCGGAACTGTCAGCAACATCTAACGAGATTCTAGGCCAAATGACGGGTGGAAAAATGGCCTTGGAAATGCGGACTGAACGAGTCCAAAGGAATAAAAAAGAAGTCAACGCACTCGAGGTGTGGATCACGGATTGGAGGGGAAATATCCCTTATAAAGATCGTTCCGGAGGACAGAAAGTTAAGGCTGCACTAGCTAATGCGTTTGCGTTGGCTGATCTCAAGGCGAGGAGAGTGGGTATACAGCTGGGGATGATGTTTGTGGATGAGCCCCCGTTCTTAGATGCCGAAGGTACTGAGGCGTATTGTGATGCACTTGAGCAATTAAATGTTAGGTACCCGAATATGCGAGTTATCGCGATATCTCATGATCCAGCAATGAAGGCGAGGTTTCCTCAGCAGATTGAAGTTGTGGATATGGGGGATGAGGGGAGTAAGGTGAGGATAGTATGAGCGCAACAGCGAGATGTAGTTGTCGAACATGTAAAGGCCTAGCCTGCGTATGCGGGACTTGTCTTGATAGGGATACATGCAAGTATGTCTATACGGGGGACTGTCGATGGATTGAGATTGGGGGCAAGAAACCTTGAGTAAAACATCTATTGAGTGGACTGATGCTGTATGGAATCTGGTTACTGGCTGCAGTAAGGTAAGCGAGGGCTGTCGCAACTGTTACGCCGAACGACTATGGCCCAGATTAAGAGCAATGGGCAATCCCGCTTATAAGGACCGTAATTTTAATGACGTAGCGTGTCACCCTGAACGATTAGAACAGCCGTTGGAATGGAAGAAGCCGCGTAGGATATTCGTGAATTCAATGAGTGATTTGTTTCATAAGGATGTTCCCTTTGAATTTATTGGCAATGTATTTGCGAAAATGCACAACTACCAGCAACATACCTTCATGATTTTAACAAAGCGTCCGGAACGAATGAAGGAATTTATTGAGTGGTATAAAACAGAATGGCTTGCCGGATTTGAGGGCGCATGGCCGCGTGAATATACTCATGTTTGGATGGGTGTTTCGGTCGAGAACCAAGCCGCTGCAGATGAGAGAATACCATTGCTTTTGCGGACACCGGCTGCAGTGAGGTTTATTAGTGCAGAGCCGTTATTAGGGCCAGTAGATATTAGCAAGTGGTTAATAAAATATATTCCATGGCAAAACGCAGGCGGGCCAAACGAATGCAAGCATGGTTATGCGTCCGGAATACCTTGTCCTGATTGCAACCCAAGTCTTGGCTGGGTCATCGTCGGTGGAGAATCAGGGCCAGGAGCGAGGCCGATGCACCCAGATTGGGTAAGGAGTTTGAGAGACCAGTGTCAGGCTGCTAGTGTGCCATTTTTCTTTAAGCAATGGGGTGAATGGGCTGTAATGCCTTTCGATTCTCCACCAAGGGGCAAGTTTGGTTGTTGGGATAAATGCTCAAGTAGGTTTAATCACGGCGAAGGAAGAAACGAATCGATTTATCCCGGAACAATTAACATGAATCGAATCGGCAAAAAGAAAGCTGGCCGCGAACTCGACGGTCGGACGTGGGATGAAATTCCGGAGGTGAAACCTTGAGCCACACAAAAATAGCACCAAAAATCCTTGAAGTTATGCGTCAAATACCAAGCGTAAATGACCTAGGCAAGCTAAGTGAGGTCCTTATTGAACAGAAACTTATTACCAAGGTAAGTTACGAGATTATTGATTCCAAGGAGAGAGTAACGGCACGGGGAGTTACATGGCAGCTCGTTATGGTTTCCTGCAAGCTGACGATCATTGACTTTGAGTCGGACGAGGAAATTACCTATATTGCTCTTGGCTCTGGGATGGACTGTGGTGACAAGGCGGTTATGAAGGCACAGAGAGGGGCGCTCTGGTACGCGTGGATAGCAGCCCTGAGTATTGAGATTACCGAATCGGCTAGCGATACAGAACCTTCCGGTGATCCTGATCATATCAGTAATCCCGAGCCCGAAATCATCGTCGAAACGCCAGAGTCCAAGCTTATCGCCACGATCGGCGCACTTTGGAAATGGGATCAAGCGCTATTTCCTGATTACGTTTTACAGAGATTCAAGAGACCTATTGATCAGTTAAATATATCTGAGCTCAGTGTCCTGAAGTCGGAGCTTGAGAATTACGGGAGGTAATGAGAATTGTTAAACAAATGGATGGGAATTGGGCGATTAACTAGGGATCCAGAGCTTAGGTATACACCAGCTGGAAATGCCACTTGCTCCTTTACCTTGGCCTGTGATCGACAAATGAAGAACGCGCAAGGCGAAAAGGAAGCAGATTTTATCAATATATCAATCCCGCCGTTCAAGGCAAAGTTGGCTGAACTTTGTGCGAATTATCTCAGTAAGGGAAAAATGGCTTATGTGGAGGGGAGTCAGCAAACACGCTCGTATGATGGACAAGATGGTCAGAAAAAATACGTTACTGAAATTATCGGCGTGGAGGTTAAATTCCTAAGCCCCAAGAGTGAGGGATCATCACAGCAACAGCAACCACAGTATAACCAGCCACAGAATACCGCAACGCAGAATACCGCACCACCATCCGGCGCCCATCAACAATATGGTCAGCCTCCGCAGTATGGCGCACCTCCTACGCAGAACCATGGTTCGATGCCGCCTCCTCCGGGATATCCCTACAATGGCGCACCACCAGCTCAGGGCCCTCCAGGATCGGTTCCTGCAAGCCAACTCGGACGTCAGGTATCGCTAGATGATGATATCCCATTTTAAGGAAATAAGTAAGGTGGAGATATGGAACTAAGAGACTACCAATCTGAATTAATCGAGGAGCTGAGACATCTCATCATGTCCGGTTCCTCCCGGATCTGCGCAGTGGCACCTTGTGGGGCTGGGAAAACAGTGCTGTTCTCATGGATCACCGCTCAGTCGAGGGCTAAGAGGCAGAAAATACTTATCGTGGTACATCGTCAGGAGCTTATCGAGCAGACATCGAGGACTTTGGACCAGTTTTATATTCCACACGAAATACTGAATTCACGAAATATAAACTCGTGTGATGTGCATGTGGCGAGTGTTTACACGTTGGCTAGGCGAGTTAGTCAGTTCGAGAAACCACCAGACCTGATCATTCTTGATGAGTGTCAGCACGCGGTGGCGAACACCTGGCGTAAGGTTATCGAACACTTTCCGGATTCATTAATTATTGGATTCACAGCTACACCAGCTCGTCTGTCTGGTGATGGACTAGGAGTTATTTTCCAAGCACTAGCACTCGGGCCCTCAGTTAAGGAACTTATCGAGATGGGGAATCTTGCACCGTTTGATTATTACTCTCCGCCGGTTGTTGCTGATTTTACGGATATAAAGGTAAGGTATGGAGATTACCAAACGTCTGAGGTCGCGTTAAGGATGGACAAGTCGGAGATCATTGGGGATGTGATCGCGACATACCACAAGCTCGCCGAGGGCAAAAGGGCGATCGTTTACTGCGCAAGTTGCGATCATGCTGAACATGTTGCTAAGGAGTTTAATCTTGCAGGGATATCGGCGGCTTACATTGACGGTAAAACGCCGGATACGATTAGGAAAACAGCTATCGAGCAGTTTAGAACTGGTATCGTAAAGATACTGACAAACGTGGATCTAGTCTCCGAGGGTTTCGATGTGCCGAATATGGAGGCTGTGATCTTGCTGAGGCCCACGCAGTCAACGACATTGTTTATCCAGCAAGCCATGAGGGCCATGAGGGCCGATCCGGAAAACCCCGATAAACGAGCTGTGATTATTGATCACGTTGGGAATGTATACCGACACGGTTTACCGGATGAAGACCGCGAGTGGACGCTCGAAGGAAAGATGAAGAAGCGTGAACCGAATGAGATATCCGTAAGGCAGTGTCCAAAGTGTTATTACACGCATACGCCAGCTCCCAAGTGCCCGAGTTGTGGCCACGTTTATCCCGTGCAGGTTCAAGCGCAGATTGAGCAGACTAAGGGCGAGTTATTACAAATTAAGGACCTCGAGAGGAAGAATCAGAAACGAGAGATCGGTGCGGCGAGGACCCGGGAGGCATTGGAGCAGATCGCGATTAAGCGAGGGTATTCGCTCAGGTGGGTCGATAAGATGCTGGCGGTGAGAGCTGGGAAGGGGAGGTAAAGAGATGTCGGTAAGAGTTGATGCATGGAAGTGTGAAAAATGCGGTAAAGCGTATCTAAATAAAGCTGCCACAGACGATTGCTGTAGGGAAAAGCCAGAGACTAAATATACATGCCGAGTTTGTGGGTGTGAGACAAAAGAATATTATCTAATTTGTCCCAGGTGTGATAATAACGAACGCTTTAAAAAGGCTAAAAAGGTCAAATATAGCGAGTACAAAGTTGGGTACCTGTGGGACGAAAACAAGGATGAATATTTCAGGGATAAAGAAGCGCTCGAAGAAAAGTACCTTAATGATGCGGAGGATGTCGAAAACGAAGGAGCATTCCCCGAGATCCCGACTTGGTGCTACGGATGCACGGAAATCCCTTTTAGTATTGACATTGACGGAGCCATTGAGACGGCAGTCGAAAGAATGTATGAGGACTTCAATGACATTGAGGATGAGAAGGGGTTACGAGATTTCATCAAGGAATGGAATGCCAAGCAAACCGGAATGACCTATGAATCTGATTATAAAACGGTGGTTTTACTGAATGAGTAATAAATTGAAAAACCGATACATCGAACTATGGCAAAGCGTTAAGCGTGAAGGAGTCTCCGAGTTACTGGCATGGCTAGAAACAACTGATTTCTACACCGCTCCATGCTCGACGAAATATCATTTATCTAGAGAGGGCGGATTACTCGAACACTCAATGAACGTTTACGTTGCACTACAGGACTGTTTACATTTTAGAGGACTTGATGAGCTGAAGGCTGACCATGAGAGTGTAATAATTACTGCTCTAGCTCATGATTTCTGTAAAATAAATTTTTATACTACGGAGCAACGATGGCGCAAGAGCGATAAAAATCAGTGGGAGCAGTACCCCGTCTATGTAGTCAAGGACGGTTTCCCATACGGACATGGAGAGAAATCTGCGTTACTCCTTAATCGATTTATTAAGCTGAAGACATCAGAGTTTATGGCGATTCGCTGGCACATGGGAGGATTTACGCCAGGGATACAGGACTACGGATTATCGAATGCCATGGCTGAAGCGTTTCGAGGTTATCCGTTAGCTGTTTTCTTACACCTGGCCGATATGGAGGCGACTTATTTACTCGAGGGGAAGGAGGAACCAGGATGACATTCTATGGCGGATTATTTATCGGCATAATGGTCGGGGTTATTATCGGAGTGATTATCATGTGCATGGCATTCATCTCCAAGGGTACCGACGATGTTGTCACTGAATTGTGTGGAGCATTGGAAGAATGGGTTGAGATTAATGAGAATTATTGGAACGCGCCGGATTTTGGCAAGAAGAGATACGAGAGGTCATGTAGGGCATTGAATAGAGCGAGGGGGTATGTGGATGCCCAGTGAACATGACATTCAAAATCTCATCCGTCTCGAGTTCTCCCGTCAAATCCCTCACGGCCTCCTCTTCAGGCTAAATGTAGGCCAAGCGTGGACTGGGTCCCGCACTGTTAAGAACGCAGACGGCTCGCTCACTATCTTTGATCCACGTCCATTCAACGCAGGTATTCCTCCTGGCTTCTCCGACCTCTTCGGGGTCTTACCTGGAGGTCGCGCATTATTCATCGAAGTTAAATCCCTTAAGGGTAAGCCGTCTGAAGCCCAAGAAAATTTCCTAAACACCGTATCTATGAGGGGTGCCATTGCAGGCATTGCGCGATCATTCGAGGACGTTCTTAAAATTATCAACGGTAGCTGAGAGAAGGTGTTCCAGTGAACCAAGATACAGGTCAATCACACGATACCCAACGTTTTCTAAACGCACTATTCGGCAATCTCGAGTCAGGCAACCTGTATCTTTGGACATTGCCTGACAAACGCACCTGGTCATTCTCCGTGAACGATCTTCGAACGATGGCGAATGCTGCTCATGCGATTCAGGATGATAGGGATGCATATCTGGGGCTCGGGGGGTCACTGCAGGACATCGAAGATAGTAAGCGACTACTGGCCAACAATGTGTCCTTTATCACCTGCTTATGGATGGACATCGACATACTCGGTCCTGCGCACAAGCAAACAGATCTTCCGCCAACGATTGAGGATGCGCTGAGTGTGCTCCCTGACTTCCTACAGCCTTCGATAACGGTTTCGTCGGGGAATGGCTTACACATGTACTGGTTGCTCAAGGAGGCATGGATCTTCGAGGCTCAGGAGGAAAATCTTCGAGCATCTAATCTCATGATTCGACTGCAATCGTATATTAAGTCCCTCGCGAGTGAGAGAGGATGGAAACTTGATTCTACGCCAGACCTCTCTCGCGTCCTCCGGGTACCAGGTACGTTGAATCATAAGCTGGGCCAGAAACAACCGGTTCGAATTACACAAGTTAACGAGGAGATACGTTACGATCCATCGGAGCTGGAGGACTTAATTCCTGATATCGATTTCAGGTCAGAGATAACGAATCGCGGGAAGTTTGAACGCCGATCCACGGATGCGAGCTCAGATTTAATGATCGCAAACTGCCAATTTCTGCAACACTGTCTTATTAACGCTCAGAAAATAACCTATGGCGAATGGCTCAGTATGTTAACTAATGTTGTCAGGGGTACTGATGGGGTTGATAAATGTCACGAGTTATCACATGGTGACTCCGGTAGATATACGCCAAAGGGAACGGATTTCCGTATCTCTGAGGCGTTAAAGATGAATCCGCATACTTGCGACTACATCCGCGCTACTCATGGCTTCCAGTGCCCGTCCGGAGGTTGTGGTGTAAAATCTCCATGCTCCTTCTCGCTTGGCCGCGTCGACATTGCTCGTGCAAAAGTTAATATGATAGGGATTCCAGGCGCGGAGAAAATATTCAACGATGATATGTTGACAGCATTATCGATCGTCAAGCGCAATGACGCGGCACTGTATGCCAAGGTGAAGGACAAGCTCAAGGGAGCAATTAATCTTAGGGATCTCGAGACCGCCATTAAACAGCTTACTCAAAAAATAACGAACTCTGAGTTTGCGGAGATACCTATCGATAATATTACTGATCTCCCAACGTCGACCGAGGGGCAAACGACAGAGATTGAGCCAGTGCGAGGACCGCAAGAAATCGTGTTCCCAGAGAGCTTCAGGGTTACAGATACTGGTGTGAATTACATCAGGTTTACGGAAAACGGTCCTGTCGTTACTCGAGCCTGCGGATGTCCTGCAATCATATCGGCACGATTATTCAACACGGATACAGAGACCGAGTCCCTCAGGATATCGTATAAACACATGGGCCACTGGCGAGACATTGTTATTCCTCGATCGATGGGAGTTGATTCGCGCAAGGTCATTGGCCTGGCCGACAAGGGGATCAGCGTGAGCTCAGAGGGAGCCAAATACCTAGCTAAATACTTCGACGATTTCCTGTTCTGCAACCCTAGTATTCCTGTTCAGAAAGCCGTTTCTCGGTTCGGATGGAGAGGCAAGGAATTCGTTTTCCCAGGACTATCACCAGAGATTGAGATTGATGTTGACGACATCGGAAGCAAGCACGCACTGAGGGGATTTGCCGCTACGGGTGATTTCGCGGAATGGGTAAGCGTGGCGAATCAGGTTCGTAATTACTCGCCTAATGCACGTTTCATCCTCGCAGCCGGGTTTACGACTCCATTGCTTAAGCCGTTGTCACAGCGTAATTTTATCGTTCATAACCACGGTGATTCTCAAGGTGGAAAAACCGCTATGCTCTGGATGGCGATGAGCATATGGGGGGATCCGAACGTGATTACTTGCAGTTTTGACGGTACCACGACAGCCTTGGAGCGCCGGGCGAGTTTATTCTCAGATTTACCGCTGGGCATCAATGAACGCGAGGTCCTTAGTCAGCTTAAGAAACAAGATATATCTGCAACACTCTACATGCTGGCTGAGGGCAAGGGCAAGGGGCGCGGTGGTAAGGTAGGCCTGCAAGAGTTAAATACCTGGAGAACCATAGTGCTGACCACCGGAGAAGGTCCTCTAACATCCGCATCGTCGATGGATGGCCTTATGACCCGGACAATCGAGCTCGAGGGCGGGCCGCTTGCGGGCAACAAAGACCTCGCTCGTTATCTCTACAGTTTCCTGCCCTCTTGCCATGGTCATGCAGGGATTGCGTTCATGCACGCGCTGATGGGGGCGGAGCGCGGTGAGATTATGGATTACTACCGTCAGGCTCAAGGGTGGCTTAGACAATATTTTAGCGACAGAATCGACAGTCACCTCGATGCGTTGGCTTCAGTAATGACCGCTGATTATTACTCGAGTGTTTGGGTGTTTGGATTAGACCCTGTGGTTGCGAATGCCGAAGCCTATGCTATGGGTACCGCGATTGCCGAGCGTCTGATCAGGAAGGTTGATGCCAGTGAGTCAGAACGTGCATGGCTGGAGTTTCAGGACTGGGTTGGGATTAATCACGAGAAGCTATCTACCTCGTACTCGAATACAAAGATTGGGATAAAGGACTCAGGAAATATTTATATCATTCGCAGTGTTGTTGATGAGTTTTTAGGCAAGTACTCTTCAGCCCAAAAGATAATTAAGGCGTGGGCGGAGCAAGGAAAAATTAAGCAGAGAGTTGATTCGGAGGGAAAGACAAGATTTGCTATTCAGAAAAATATCGGCGGGGCCGTGGTGAGATGCATTGTGTTCAAAGAGCAGGCGGAAGGCTTATTTAATGAATAACTATTTAGTTATGTTTGATCATAAGTTTTTTGATGTAGTGGTTATGGTGGTTATGGAGTGGTTATGGTACCTAAAGCCTGAAACCCTTGGTATGACTGACTTAATTTAGTTAGATAACCACTATAACCACTATAACCACTATATATACCCTTCTATAGAGAATGAGTTTATATCAATTTTACTATTTAGTCTTAAGTCAAAAATATATAGTTACCCTTTTCAAAAATAGTGGTTATGGTGTTAAATTACCCTCAAACCGTTGCGAGAGTAAGGTTGTTCTATAACCACTCGTAATTACTCGTAGTGGTTATGGTGTTTAGG
>Ga0209728_1000665_pt1 | contig 25191 bp, 28 predicted proteins | sample RifGroD1_FD_183997 | JGI IMG/M metagenome (GOLD analysis project Ga0209728, IMG submission 183997) | Groundwater microbial communities from Rifle, Colorado, USA - Groundwater D1 (SPAdes) (version 2) | ecosystem: Environmental > Aquatic > Deep subsurface > Groundwater | place: Rifle, Colorado... | reverse complement strand
ATAATACATAGTAAAATAATTAGTAGAGGGATGATTCTTATTGCCCAGTAAAGTATTTGTAGAAACAAATATAATGCTGAATCATAACTTCGATCTAAATAACTATCTTCATGTTAAAATACCTATAATAACAATTGAGGAGTTAGATGGGTTAAAGAAGAGCGAAACTGTTGGTTATCAAGCCAGAAAAGCTCTTAGAGATATCAAAAAAGCAATGCAAGACAAAAGAGTTACAATAGTAAAAAATTATAAATTTAAATTAGAGAATAGATTCTTAGATCACAAAAATGATAATTTTATTTTGGGTTTTGCTTATGAAACATACATAGATGATAATGAATATATTTTTATGACGGATGATTTTAATCTATGGATAAAAGCGGAAGCATATAATATTCCTTGTGAGCTTTTTGAATTTAAAACTATGGAGGATAAATCTTATAAAGGATATAGGGAAGTAATATTATCAGATGATGAACTAGCTTCATTCTATGAAAATCCATCTAATTGTTTTGATTTATTAACTAATGAATATCTAATTATAAAAAATGAAGATTGTGAAATTGTTGATAAGCAAAGATGGAATGGAACTGAGTTTTTTGATTTAGTTGATACTACTATTACACCAAAAATTCCATTCTCTTATAAAAGTAAAAAACCTAAATACGAGAAGTTTGAAAAACAACCAGATTCTTTTTCTTTTACTGGTAAAATTAAGCCACGTAATATACAACAAGAATTAGCTTTAGATTTATTTCAAAATAAATTAATTACTTGCAAGGCCATTTTCGGTAAATATGGTTCAGGTAAAGACCTGATTATGGCTACCAATGCTATTTCTATGGTAAAACAGGGTGTTTTTGATAAAATAGTATTTGTTAGAAATATGTATGAGGTTTCTAATACAAAAAGTATAGGCTATCTTAAAGGTTCTGAATTTGAGAAAATGTTACCATATGTAATGCCTTTAGCAGATCATGTTGGAGGAATTGATGGTTTGATTAAATTGATTGATGAAGGAATAATTGAACTTCAACAATTAGCAACTATTAGAGGAAGAGATTTAAAACGTAGTTTAGTATATGTTACAGAAGGTGAAAACCTTACTAAACAACATATACAATTGCTTCTTGGTAGACTTGCAGAAGGTTCTGCATTATGGATTAATGGGGATTTTAAACAAGTTGATGATTCTTTATTTGAAAGAAATTCTGGATTAAAGAAAATGATAAATGGTTTAAAAGGTAATGAATTATTTGGTTGTATTGAACTTTGTACTACAGAGAGATCAAAAACAGCACAATTAGCAGATTTATTAGATTAATAATCATACTCCCTCAGACTGTCTTTCTGTACGGAGTCAAGGTATAGAGTGTCTATCTATCACCTCTTTATTTAAATATTAATTCAAGGAGGGAAAATTCTTGCAATGAAGTTTGGTTAGCGTAAATTAGATAATAGTAAAATATCAATTATAAAATAAAACAAAAACAAAAAACACAGGTCTGGTACAAAGTACGCAGATACTATTATAGAAATAAAGGGGATATAATAAAAATGGCAAACACAAAAGAAATTATCGCACGTATGGCTCAAATCACAGAAGGTACAAAAAAAGATAGTGAAAAACAACTAATGGCATTTCTAAAAGTATTAGAAGATTGCGTTGAAAATAAAGAAGAAGTTAAAGTTAGTTCTCATTTTGGAATGAAAATTGTAGAACGCAGTTCACGCACTGGGCGCAACCCACAAAATGGAGAAGTAATTCAAATTCCAGCAAAGAATGCAATTAAGACGACTATCTATAAGTCGCTCAAAGATAAAGTTGTTCAGTAATTAAAAGTATAACATTCCGTACTGCCTAATTTGAGCAGATACGTTAGTGGCAATAATTATGCCTTTTGATTAGAATATGGAGTGAAATCTCCCTATTATATTAAAATAAATAAAATTTAAAAGGTGGAATATATCAACAATGGCAAACTTAAATAATCAATTCTGTGAATCTTGTGTGAAAGCTAGTGTATGTGAGTGGTCTACAAAACTGTATAAACTAGAAGGTACAGAAAAGAAACCAGGAATTTTAGATATTACAATCAATGGTTGCGAGCAATATTTGTCTTTAGATGGAGAAGACGCTGAATAAGTTCTACAATTAAAGGTTTTAATCTAATTTGTAAATACTATAATTGTGTGTACTATTAATTAATAATACTTAATATTCAATAGTTATTACAGAGTAAGATAAAAAGTGATATCTTTAGAAAAGGAGATGTTTAAATTGCATGATGAAACTGTTGGTTAAAATATCTTCTCTTACAGATATGGTGAATTTGGCGATTCATTGGTAATTACCTTAACTAATCACAATAATGTCAGAAATGGTTCCTGACGCACTCGAAAGAGTAGGATACACCGCCCTACTATTGTGGTCTGATATCATAAATTTACATGCTTATGATAGAAAATTTAAACTTCCCTCTATAAATTGTTGTGGTGATGATTTTTTTGGAAATTGCATAAGCCAAACAGCAACAATAAAAACTTGTTTTAGGGTTTGATAAAATTAGGTCAACGCTAGTGCAATTGCGAACCTTCCCTAAAATCATGTGCATAAGTTAGTAAGACCTTGAAAGACAGGCATTGCTCTGATAAAGAGTATGAGGTTTTTAGATGCATTTTTTGCTTGTATTATGAAGGGATTATGTAAGATTTATATTGTAAAATATTATCTGCTCAAGCTACTAATTCCTTCATAATAACAAATTAATGGGTGGTAGGGCAGTTGAAAAACATAAGTCCAACCACAACAAATTGAATTGAGTCGTGATGACTCTAACAAAAAGATATGGATACATTGAAGAACTATAGGATGGTAATGATGTTGTAAAGACTAAACCCATCTATCATTTCAATAAGGGGAGTAAATAACCGTCTCCCTTATTATCTAAATTGGGAGTAGTTTCATAAACTGACTTCATAGAGTATCCATTTAAAAAATGAGTATATTATACTAAATGAGTTTTGCCGTGATATCTCAGATAAAAACGGCATTAACAATCCAAGAAAACTGTATTTTAATTGGAATTAGGAATATCATTAGTCCTTAAATGGATGAATATAATTACCCTTGCTGAAAAGCATGAGGATTGCAAGTGTATTTATTACATTTGTCATGATAATTTGCTCAGATGAGTACGAGAGAATTGTTAAAAACTAAGGTAGGATGAGTTTTGTATATGACGCAATTGAAGGGATTGGTTTCCAGACTGTTCGATGGCGTACTATTTTTAGAGTCCTACACTATATGTATTTTAATTTATTGAAGCTCGCAACACGATTGTAGGCTTCTCATTTTATTATGTATGAGTGACGTTATTGTATTACCCTAAGGAGGATTATCAATGTATGAATTAGTTTATGATATAGAAAACGCAGATACAACTTGCCCAAGTCTTACTTGTGGTAAGAATAGGTTTTATTTAAAATTTTATTGTGGAAAAACAATATTGTATTGTCAGGATTGTGGTTACTTTACGGTAATATAAAAATCACATTGGTCGATTTGTGATTATTGAAGATGAAAATAAATTGTAACGAGGTATAAATTGGATAGTAAGTTAATAGAAATTTGTTACAAAAAATATAATAAAACTCTGAATAGATCATGGGATTCGTTGGCATTGGAATTTAATTATACCAGTGGAGAGGCATTGAGGAGTAAATTTAAGAAATATCGCAAAGCAAATGGAACATTAAAAGCAAGAGATATTATTATTGGTGATTGTGATAGAGAATTAATCATTCCTGCTCCATCTACTACTAATTATAAAGAATCTGTAGAAATTAAAAATGATGGTGGGCAAATTTCTGACCTTAATTTGAAAGAAATAAATCTCAAGAAGGAAAGAGTAAAACTTCAAGATTTAAGAACATCTATAAATAAAGACATAAGATACCTTGCCCGTAAAGAATCTTTAAATGATTTAATTAAGGAGTCAATTAAAGATTTAAAACATTTAGAATTTATTGAACCAAAACATACATACGGTGAAGATAATGAGATGGTAGTTCAGATTAGCGATACCCATTTTGGTTTAACTGTAGATAATGAATTTGAGAAATACAATGAAGATGTTTTCCTTAAAAGATTAGCTAATTACACTTTGCAAATATTGGATATTAAAAAGAAAGAAAAGATTAATAAGTGCCATTTATGCTTCTCAGGGGATGCCCTATCAGGAATTATTCATGAAACCATAGTAAGGAATAATCAATATGGCATTGTTGAACAAACTAAAAGATTTTCTGAATATATGTCTAAATTTATTGAGAAATTGAGTAATCATTTTGAAGAAATTATTGTGCATTTTGTAACCGGAAATCACAGTCGGAATAATGAATTTAAGGATAAGGCAGAAAACAAAGATAGATATGAGAATTTTGTATTAGAATTTATGGAATTGAGAACTGCAAATTTAAAGAATATTAAGTTTGAGAAGTCTATATTAGATAATACAATTGCTGAATTTTATGTTAAAGGTCATTATTGTTGCTTGAGTCATGGCGATAATGATGTGCCTAAAAATGCTCCTAGTAGATTTTTATCATTATTAGACAAGAAACCTAAATTCATTTTCTTAGGTCACAGACACAGATTTGAGATAATTACTGTGGATAAATGTAAGGTTATTACGGGTGGAGTTTTCGTTAATTTCGATGAATATTCAACTAATCACAGATATGTTGGTGAAGCAAGTCAAACTATAACTATCATTGGTGAGCAAGGATTTTTGTGTGCTTATGATTGTGTGGTTTAAATAAAATATAAAATAATTAGAAAGAATATGAGGATACTTAAATGGCATTTGAGAAGATAATGTTTAAGGAAATTATTACAGATGGTAAATCAGAATTTATGATAAATAATAAATTTGTAGATAAAGAAACATATGATAAAGTCTCTTTGGATGAATCTCTATACATCATGCCTCCTCTTCCTAAAATGAATGGAAGTCCTGAAAATAGTAATCCTACTAAACCTAGTAATGTCACTAATATTAATAAATATAATTCTAATGATTCCGAATATGAGTCTAATGAAGAATGTGATTGTCCTCAATGTCAAGAATTGTTAGATATAATTTATACTATTAGAGAAATGGATGATTATGAAGCAAAGGATTTATTAACTAATTATATAGACGCTATAAAAACAAAGACTGGTTTAGAAACATCTACTGAAATATATAGTCAACTTGGAAATAGTATGATTAAGGTTTCTGCTCAGTTGGATGTACAATTAGATAATTTTATGAGTCAGTTTGATGTAATCGAAGAAGAATAAAATAAAAATAAAGGCAGGAAATCACAAAATGATTAATAAGCAAAAATATACTTTATCTCAAGTTGAAAATATTATTGACTCTCATATTGAATCTGATAGAGATTTTACATTTATCTGTGGATTTGAATTGGCTCACTATATTTATGATTATTTAGGAAATGAATATGGAGTTGAAGCAAATTCAGTCGAATTATCTTCAGAAATTGATGAATATTATGTTTCAATGTCTTTTTACAAAGATGGAGATATTGATTTCTTTTGTGAGTATGCAAAATGGGATCAAGATGAAACATATAAATATAGCGAAGGTGATAATCTAGATTATTTTGTATTTACAGACATGTCTTTTGGAGATGTTAGGGAATTTTTAGGAGGTAAAGATACTAAAGTAGTATTTTGTGAATTGGTGGATGAGGATTGTGAGAATGGTAATACGATGGAAGGATATGACAGTCAATATGATGTAAGTCCTGAATGTGCTAATTGCGTTGGTTGTGATGAGCATTGTGGTAGAGGTAATCATGATGATGAATATGAATGTGAGGATAATGAATTGGAAGAACAATGTGAATGCCCTATCTGTCAAGCAGAACAAGAAGTTAAAGAATTAGATTGCTATTGTGAAGAATGTTCAGAAGACTATATGAAAGAATTTATCAATGAGTGCTTAGAGCATGTTTTTAATGGTTGTCCTGATTGTGTTATTGAAAGCGTTGTAAAATTAGCTTTTAAATGCAAGGAATTGGGAATAGAAAGTGCTAAGTATAACATGTATGAATTTTTAGAGGATTAGTTAGTAAAATAATAAATTAAAATCTAAGTTTTAAATTAATATTTTGTAGTCAAGTCGAGAGTATATGCAAAGATGTATATACTCTTTGTTGTTTGCAAAATAAAATATAATAATGTATAAGGATTGATAATTTGAATGATTCAGGTTTTGTATACTTCTTCCTTAATATAAATGATAATTCTATTAAAATTGGTTTTACTAAAAATATTGAGAAAAGAAAAAAAAGTTTATCTACTGGAGTAAGTGGAAATTAGCTTTGCTTGGCTATGTTTTGGGTAATGTTAGTTTGGAAAAAGCACTACATACTCAATGGGATTTATTAAGGATTAGACATTCAGGAGAGTGGTTTAATTGTTCAAATGAAATTGCTGAATGGATTAATAGCAATAATGTGATTCAAAGTAATTGGATTGAGTTGGATGATGATAGTGGCAAGGTTAGGATTTATAAGAGAATGAAAAATTTTTAGAGTTTGAATTATGTTTAGATTATACATCGTCTTAATTGGCGATGTTTTTATGTGAGCATAATTTGTTCATTGGAAGAGAGGTAGTTTAGGGTTGCTCCTATTCTCCGTACCCTCTCTTCTATTTATTTTTATGTGGTTAGTACGGAGAAATAAAAATGTACGGAAAGAAGGAATTAGAAGATGTTGGTAACAAAAGAGGTGAATTCGCATTCCAAGGACGACTAAAACAATAAGAGAACCTAAAGAAAATGTTGGAGAAATATATTGTAGGGTATGTATGAAACATAAGTCTCAAACTAATTTTTATGAAGCAACGAATCCTATGCTTGACAAAAATGGTTTTATGAGCATATGCCGTGAATGCTGTAATCAAATTTATGAGGATTATTTCTCAATACATAATATTTTAGAAGTTGCTTTACAATTAACTTGTCAAGATTTAGATATTAGGTTTAGTGCGGAAGCTTTAAAGCAAACACAATCACATATAGAAAGTTTACTAACTAAAGGGAAAAAAGCTGATCGGGTTCTTGGATATTATAAAAGCAAACTCTCTTCAACAAATAAGAGTAATGAAAAAATGGATACTTTTAGATATAAAGATAGTGATTTTAATTATATTAAAGACAATATGGAAACAACAAGTATAAATATGAATACTGATATGTCAAAAAATCAAGAATTATATGATTATGATGGAATTCCAGAAGAAACAGTAAAATATTGGGGGAAAAATAGAGAAAATTGGGAATATGATTTCCTTGTAGAAGAAATATTTAAGATTAAGTCAAGTTTTGAGTGTCCAGATTATGGCATGGAAATGATCATGAAAGATATTTCTTTTATTAATCTTGACATTGAAAAAATAAGACAAGAAGGCAAAGATACTAAAGGGGAAATTAATAAATTAATTGAAACAAGAAGTAAACTTATGAATGATGCAAATATGAAACCAGTTCAGGCAACAGGAGCAGAAGCAAACGATCAAGTTACTTTTGGTACATTAATAAAAAAATGGGAAAATGAAAAACCAGTCCATGAAACATTGGATGATGAAATGAAAAAATATATTGATGTTTACATGGTTGGTCATTTAGCAAAAATGATGAATTTAAATAATGAAACAGTAGACAAATACGAGGATTCTTTAAAAGAGTATACTATTGATTTTGATAGTATACAAAATGAAGATGAGGAGTAGAGAAATTAGGTGATATATAATCGCTGGATATAAAAACTTCGAAGTAAAAAGAAATAAAGCAACAAATACAGTTGGTGTTTTTGATAAAACAAGAAATTATAATAAAGGAGATCAAAAACTAACTAGGTCAGAAAAGCTAATGAATGGTGTTGGAGACTGGGCTTCTTTTTATCGTTCTCGCCCAGATATTTTTGCAGAAGAGTATTTAGGACTATCTTTGAAAACTTTTCAAAAAATATTACTATATTGTATGGTTCATTATAATTACACAATGTTTCTCGCTAGCAGAGGATTGGGCAAAACCTATTTGACAGCTTTATATTGTGTAATAAAATGCATTCTATGGCCTGAGACAAAAATAGTTGTGGCTGCTGGGCAAAAATCTCAGGCAATGAAGATTGTAACTGAAAAAATTCCTGAATTAATAGCTAAATCTAAAACAGGTATGCTAAGACGAGAAATTAAAGGTTCCATTAGAACATCAATGAATACAGATGACCCAAATGTTGAGTTCGTAAATGGTTCATGGATTAAAGTTACAGCAGCCACACAAGGAGCCAGATCAGCCCGCGCAAATATTTTGATCTTGGACGAATTTCGGATGATTGACCCTGTAATTTATAGAGGAGTTTTAAGAAGGTTTTTAGCTGCTTCTAGACAACCAGGTTTTTTAGAGAAGCCAGAATACAAAAACAAGCAAGAATATCTAGAACGAAATCAGGAAATATTTTTATCGTCTTGTTGGTATAAATTTAATTGGTCTTTTGATAGATATAAAGTATTTTTAAATGCAATGTTAAGGGGTAAAAAATATTTTATTTGTGGACTTCCGTATCAATTTGCAATTAAAGAAAATTTAACTAATAAAGATCAATTGCTTGATGAACTAGCAGAAGAAGATATGGATATTGTTAGTTGGACAATGGAAATGGACTGTTTATTTTTTGGAGAGAGCGAAAAAGCTTTTTTTAAAACAGATGAATTGACTCAAATAAGAAAGATATATAAACCTATATATCCAAAACCATTTTATGAAACCATAAAAGATAAAAAATTTAAATATTCTCCAAAAGAAAAAGGAGAAGTCAGAATATTAAGTTGTGATTTAGCTGCAATTGGGACTAAACAAAACGATGCTTCAGTATTTATGTTGATGCAATTACTTCCAATGGTGTCTAAAAGAGATGGAAATAATTTTAAAGGTTATGAAAGAATTATACCCTATATGGAAACTATGGTAGGTGCTCATACCGAATTACAAGCAATAAGAATTAGACAATTATTTGATGATTTAGATTGTGATTTTATAGTAATTGATAGACAAGGAAATGGAATTGGAGTTTATGATAATCTATGTAAAAGACTATATGATAAAGATAGAGGAATTGAATATCCTGCTTTAAATAGTATGAATGAAGAAAAAATGCAGGAAAGGTGCTTAGTGCCAAATGCAGATCAAAAGATTTATACAATATCTGCAACCTCAGAATTCAATTCTGAAATAGCAGTATCGTTAAGAGATAATATCAAGAGAAATAAAATTAAATTGTTAGTAAATAAAAATGACTCATATGATTTCATTTCTAAAATTGAAAACCTATCTAAATTGTCTCCTGAAATGGTTGCTAAACTAGAAGCTCCTTTTGCTCATACAGATGCTTTGGTTAATGAAATGGTCTTGTTGGAGTCAGAAATCAATCAAAGTACAGGATATATTAAATTAAAAGAAATGTCTGGACAACGAAAGGATAGATATTCTGCGATCTCATATTCCAACTTCTACGCTTCAATTTTAGAAAAAGATTTAATGAAAGAATCAGACAACAATAATTACGAAGATTGTTTCATACCTCCAACATCAACCCCTTGGAAGGACTTCGATAATTAAAAAATAATTGTAACATAAAATATAATAATAACCAACTCTATACTCCCACAGAAATGAGGTGAAAATAAATTTGGCAAGAAAAAAACAAAGACAAAATATATCTCTTCCATCATCAAATTCTTCTCCTCAACCTATAATTACGACCACTCCATCTCCTGAAATGTCACCAGAACAATTCATGCGTGATTATGCTAATACCTTATATTCTTCATTGCAACAAATACGTGATAATCCTTATTATACTCCTCAATATGCTAATAATTTAATGAAAGATATAAATATTGCTCCCTATAAACCTTCTTCAAAAGATATCGAAAATTGGTTGGTATATCCTCAGCAGTTTGAACAGCAATTAAGTAGTTTATCTCAATATCTTGAAGGCGTAGTGATGCAATATGAAAGAACTATTTATCATTTTAGTACCCTCTTAACATTTAATTATTATGTATATCCTATTACTCCAATCCCAACAGATAAAAAAGATTTAATTTCATTCAAAAAGTCTTATAATAAAGCCTTAACTTGGTTAAGAAAATTTAGAGTTAAGGAGCAATTTCAAAATGTAATGTTGGGAGTAATTAGAGAAGGTGGAAAATATTATTATGTTCGTGAATCGGCAGACTTTATAGATTTACAAGAAATGCCACCTCAATGGTGTGTGATAGATGGTAGAACTAGTTTAGGATATACGTATTCTTTTAATATGTCATTCTTTTTAAAAGCACCTCAAGCATTAGCTGATTATGCTCCTGAATTTTTAAATTGGTTTGATGATTTTTATATTGATTACCAGACAAATAAAGGAATTCAATATTATAAACAAATGCCTCCAGAGAAAAGTGCGGTATTTTTATTTGATGATACAAAAGCTGCTAGACTAAATCCACTTAGGTCATTATTTAAAGATGCTTTAGATGTTCAAGAGTATAAAAAACTATTAAAAACTAAAACTCTTCTTGATACGTGGAAATTAATATATATGAAGTCTCCTGTAGACAAGGACGGAAAAATGACTATTGACCAAAAATTAATAGCAAATTGGATAGCTATTGCCCAGTCTTCACTCCCTTATGGTGCGGTTGCATTCGGAAGTCCTTTAGAAGCATCAGAGCTTAAGGTGGCAGATAATCAATTTATTAATATATTAGGAAGTCAAACAAACTCTAAGTTTTGGGAAAATGCTGGAGTAAATGCTAATATAATGGGTTCTAGTGATGCAAAAAGTGCATCAGCTATAAAAGCTAGTCTTGAGACAGATGTTGCGTTCGTTTCTCATTTATATCCTATTTTTGAGAGATTTTTAAATTCTCAGTTAGCTCAAAAAACAGGTAAATATAAATTTGGGATACGTCTTTTTGGAGACAAATTTAGCATAAAAGATACAAGAGAAGAGCTTACAAAAGCAATTCAATATGATGACAGTCACTATATAAAATGGATGGCCTCGATGGATTATGAGCCATTTGAGATAAATGGCTTGAATGGAATGATGGATATTTTTGGCTTAAGAGATAAAATTAAACCATTGATGAGTAGTCATACTCTGAGTAGTAAAGATAATAAAGGTGGCAGACCAACTGCTGAAGATTTAGGTAAAGGAATTTCTGATTCAAATGAAATTACTAGAGATAATGATAGCAATGAAAATAAAGTTGTAGACTAACTTAAAAGAGAGTTGATATAACACATGTTTGTAAAAAATGCAGAAAAAATCTTTGCTAAGGAAGATTTGTTTTCTTGTTGTGATCCAAATTTAAAAGATTTCTTATGTGATAAAGGAATTATCTATATTAGCAAAAAGACTGACGAAAATGACGAAAACCTTTGCTGGTTGTTTTTAATTAATAATCGATTGTCTGAATGTTTATTAGAATGGACGAAAATTCCAAAAAATTATGGTTAAGACTATTAAATAATAGTAATAGTTTTTAATAAAAAATAAAAATAAGAGGAGGAATTAATAATGGCTTCAAATTATTATAATGGTGATAGTGTAACAGAATTAAAAATTGATAGTTTAAAATTGGCAGATGGTGTAGCAATTACGGCAACAGGCACAGAGTTAAATATTTTAGACGGAGTAACTAAAACAGCAGCTCAAATCAATTTATTAACTCAAGGTGTAGCAGCAGGATATAAGGTAGCTCGTGGAGTAGCTACAATTGGAGCAGCAAGTGTTGATGTTGTAACTGGATTAACTACTGTTGTAGCGGTAGTGGTATCTATGGTTGGAGATCCATCGTTGACTCATATGTATAGTACATGTACGGTTGGGGATCAGGCAGGGGCTCCTGCCAGTGGTTCGATAAGAATTAAGTCGTGGAAACCAACTGGTGTGGCAGATGTAACACCTATAGCTGCGACATCTACATTTGCTTCAATTTCTTGGGTGGCTATTGGGACTTAATATTCCTAATTTAGACAATAAATAAGAATTTATTAGGAGAGGGGGTGAATATGTGAGTGAAATAATTAAATTCAATTGTGATAAATTTTCTATTATTGAAGATGATCCGAGATTTATTACTTGTAAATTTTATTTTGGATTAATCGGAGAGAATTATAATGGAAGTGTTCTCGAAGAGGAAGATTATGAAAATAATAAAGGAACAATAGGATATACTCCGATTTGTGGATATTTTAAAAATTCTGATTTTGATGAACATGATCCAAAAGAATATCCTCTTGGTGGTTTACTTAGTTTTGCTGATTGCGAATATTCATATGAAACTTATAAAGATAATAATTACGCCGTAGCTAAAGGGATAATTCAAAAGGAATATTTAAGTGATGAAGCAGAAAATATTCTTAAAAGTGGAAATAAAAAAATTAGTATAGAAATTGAAGTCCTTGACAAAGAAAAATTACCTGATGGAAAATTTCGATTTAAAGAATGGATATACCAATGTATTACTATTCTTGGGGATAAATATCATGAAGGGATGCAAAATGCTCATCTTGAAGTATTAAATAATACCAGAGAAAAATATGCTTCATTTGTATCTCAAACAATAGAATCTTTTTCTAAAGATAAATCTAATGAGTTTGAATTAACTCTCCCTCCTAATGATATAGGGGTTACAGAGTTTTCAATAAATAACGATCCAAATGAAGAAAAGAAGGAGGAGGAAAATAACAGTATGAAATTTAATAAAACAGAATTTGCATTATTAAATGGCATGACATCAAATCAAATTGAAGGAATTTTTGAAGATCAATGTAAAAGTGCTGGATTAGATTGTTGGATTTCTGATTGGTCTGACAAATATGTTTTTATCTATGATTATAAAATGAGTATGCATAAAGCTATTCCTTATACAGTTGAAGATAATACATTCAAACTTGATTTTGCAGGGTATAAAATGGCTAGGTCTACTCAAGTATGGATTGTAGATGGTGATGAAGCCGAAATGCCGGAGACAGATATGATTCAACAAATGGTATCTTCTGTCATAGATAAAATGGCTTCAGAAAAAGCTAAAATAGAAGAAGAATATGCCTTGGAAAAGTCAAAAACTGAAGAATCAATGGCCTGTGATAAGGCAAAAATGGAAGAGGAATTTACTTTAAAACAAACAGAGTTGAATGAATTAACAGAAAAAATGTCTCTTAAAGAGGAATCCATTCTTAAAATGGGTCAAGAGTTAGATGAAATTAAAGAAAGATTTACATCTAAAGAAACCGAGGTAGAAACTTTGAAATCTGATATTACTAAATATGCAAAAGAGAAAAAAGAAACTGAAGCAGAAGTGATTCTTGCAAAATATTCTAAGAAAATTAATGAAGATGAAAGAACAGAACTTTTTGCTAAACTTGAAACATTCTCTTCTGTTGAAGATTTTGAGAAAGAAGTTAAAGCTTTTGTGTGTGATAAATATGAATCAGAGGTTAAAGGAAAGGATATAACTACATATTCACGTTTAGGTTTGCCTCCTGCTACCACAGAAGAAGAAAAAACCAATGATGAACATTGGGTTTCTTATATTAAAGAATATGCACCACAAAAATAATTTTTATTAAAGAAAGGATTGATTAATAATGGCTAATATATGTGAATTTATGAATGAGGCATCTTTTGATGCAGATGTGTTGAGTGTACAAAATGCTACGCTACCCCTTGATGATGGTTATCTGGGGAAATTAACTGGTTTGGTAAGTGGGGAGAGGGATTTGTATCTTATTGCGGTTCCTGCTGCAGTAACAACTGATGAAGTAGTAATGGTTGTTGGTGCAGAAGTATATGTTGATGCTAATGGAATGAGGGTTCCTCTTCATAACAAAGCAAGCTTTACTTATGTTGCTACTCGCCCTGTGAGAGCATATCGTCTCAGAACTGGTATGAGATTTAAAGTTAATACTGCTGGAATCAGTGGATCTCCTGTAGTTGGACAATATGTAATTCCTGCCAATGGAACATTTCAATATGCTGCTGCCGCAGATTTAACGGGTAATACTAGAGTTGCTTTTGAAGTAGAAGAAACTGGTACAGCAACTTGCAATATCTTTACAGGGAAAACTATGGTAGATGCAACTATTATCCGTGTAGTTAAAGGTGTTTAATAAAATAATTAATAATATAATAATTAATAATATAATAATGAAAGGAATGATAAATAATTATGAATAGAATTGCTAGATTTTCTAAGAAACAAGTTGCCGCAGTTGAATTAGGAGTTGAATTGTATAAGCATCATCTTTACGAAAAAGAGAACATGGGAGGTAGAAATCTTCGATATGCTACTTTTGCAAACACCAAAGATGTAAGTGGTTATGTGATCCCATTAAAAGATAAGAATATTATGTTTGGTAATATGATGGCTGATGAGGCGTATGAGATTTCTGGATTAGATAAAGAGCGTTTTCCAATTATCGAAGCTTTTACTTTCCAGAATTTTGAACGTGCGTATTTCTCTGTTTTGGAAGAAACATTAAATAAAATTAATGCGAAGACTGAAATCGAGCAAGCATTGAATTTTTGTGAAGTAAAATCTATGGCAGATGGAGACTCACTTACGTTCCATATCCCTTCAAATCATTTGCTGTCTGTATCTACAGTTGCAAATGGTGTAAGAAGTGTACACTTCCAAACATTGTGGGAAGAAGATGTAACTCTTACTCCAAAAGTCAAGAAAGCAGGAGTAAAAATTGATATTTATCGTGTAGCTGCTGGAAGTTATGATTGGGGTTGGTTAATTAATCAAGTGGTTAAATCTTTCCGTACAAAACAACAACAAGAGGTTATTGACATTGTTTATGGCGGATATTCCACTATTGGAACTAACTTTAAAGAAGCCACTTTTGCACAAGATACATATATTAAATTAGCTGAAAGAGTATCTGCTGCTAATGGTTCTCCTGCGGTAACTATTGGTACAAAAGTTGCATTAAATAAAATTTTGCCAACTTCAGATTACATGAAATTAGAGTTAGGGAGAGAATTTACTGATGTTGGATATATTCAATCTCCTTTTGGAATTCCAACAATAAAACTAGATCAGAGTATTAAGCCAAATTCTGCTTACGATTTTGCAATTGATAATGACTATGTAATTATAGTTAGTTCTGCTGTTGATAAAATATGTAAACTTGGGATGGAGGGACGTACAACAATACGTTCAAGCCGTGAATTTGAAAACGCAGATGATACTATGTCATATACGCTAACTGAAAAATGGGAAATCAAATTGGCAGCACAAAGTTATTATGGGATAGTCAAAGTATCTTAAATTTGTAGTTTTTATAAAAAGTTATAAGTATATTTAAAAGACATCTGTAAAAATACAGGTGTCTTCCCAGTTCTAATGTTTCTAAAAATATTACTCAAAGGAGAATCAACAAGTAAAATATGGCAAAGCAAAATAATATTCCAGAAACAACAGCAAGCAATCAAACTGTAATTATTACTCCAGATTCAAAAGAATCAGAATTAATGTTAAAAAATCAAGATCTTGAAAATAAAATTAATAATCTCACTCTTATGATGGAACAATTTTTAACTTCTCAAATAAAAACAACAGAAGTTAAAGAATATGAAAAACAAATAAATATACCTCAAAAACAAGAAAAGGATAAAGGATTTCAGGCATATGTATCTATTGATCATGCAAAAAGAGTTTTATTGATGAATATGATGCACGCAGGAGGTACTTTTACTACACATAGTAACAAACCAATCAGATTTAATCATTTTGGTCATATTCAACATGCTCGTTTTGAAGATGTTGAAAGTTTGGCATCTAAATATCGTGAATATTTTGAAAAACTTGAAATTAGAATACTTAATGATAATGATGTTGTGGAAGCTTTGTATTTAAAAGAAAGTTATAATAAATATGATATTTCAAAAGAAGAGCTTGAAAATATTATTGAATTAGATGCTCAAAAAATTGTTGAAAAAATTAAATCATTATCTGACGCAATGCAAGAATCAGCATTATCGTTGATTGTATCCAATGTATCAAAAGGTAATCCTAAATTTATGGATAAAAATAAATGGGAAATTATCAATAACGCATTTGGTATTAATATTCAAGAATTTGCCAACAAGTATATCAATTAAATAAATGAAATATAAAATAATAAAGGATAGAAAGGAGTGATAGAAAAATGTCTACAAGTTTTGATTCTCCATTTGAACAATTCTTATTAACTATTGATGATTCAAGATTTATTAATAATTATACAGTTGATAATCTTACTATAGAACTGTCAAAATATCTTTATAGATCAATTGGAATATGTGGAGATTATTTATACTCAGATTTAAATAATTATACTCTAACTCAACAACAAAGTGAAGTTTTTGTTGCTGATGGATTATCTGGAGTTTTCATGTTGACTATCACTCCTTATATTAATGGTAATTTTTATATTTCAGTTGATAATACAGAGACAGAAAACTATACATATGATTCTGTATTAAATAAAATAACTATCTCCCCCACTCCTATATTAAATAGCGACATTTATATTGGAAATTATAAAGTTGGCGAATTTATAGATAGTTTGTCTATGCAAGAAATAACTTTTGTTTCTAGGGGAATGACTATTCCTTATCTTGAATTTCAATTACAGAAAAATAAGCATTTAAATCAAATAGTGTATGGTAAAGATTATCAAGTACATAGTCAAGCCAATCATATAAAAGAAAATAGAGAAACAGTAAATAATGCTAAAAATAGTTTAATACAAGACATGATTATGTATTCTTACCATAAAGATCCTAACAATTTAACAGGATCGGCTGGTGGTTGATTTTGGCATTTAGTGATTTAGTTAATACTTATAAAAAAAGATTATCTAATGATGGACTGAGTATGCGTGATGAATATATTAATTCTATTAAAGATAGTTTTTTAGACAGTTTTGATAGTAATGTTAGTTATAAAGAAATTCAGTACAAACATAATAATGATTTAATATATACTACAATCCCCGTACATTTTCTTCAATTTAAAAGTATTACTAATGCAAATGAGAAAGTATCTTTAGATGATTTTAAAAGAATTGTATTTAAAGATACATTTTTTATTGCTAATGTTGGTGATTTAGTTAAATACAATGATAAAGATTGGATTGTGGTCAGTACAAATACAATTGATTTTATACATGATTGTACAATTCAACAATCAAACAACACACTTCTCTTTTACGATGAAAATTCAATTTTAATTGATCCAATTTCCATCCCTTGTATTGTTGGTAATATCTCAATCAATACAGATGAATCTACAACAATTACAACAGTCGATAATATGGTTCCTCTAACATTGCCAAATACTGAAATTTCTAGACAAATTAAAGTAAATGATATTTATAAATTAGGTTTATACAATTATGTGATTTCTAGTGTTGGTAACGACATTAGCATTCCTGGATTACTAATTTTCAAGATGAAGTATAGCGAAGTTGAACAAGTAGTACCTACGCATAGTTATGGAATTGACATCTTGAATGGAATTTCAGCAAGTGTTACGCAAGGTGAAACATTGCAATTAAATGTTTCTGTAACTGATAATAATGTTGAAGTTTTATCTCCTGTAATTACCTATAGTTCATCTGATGAATTAGTATGTATAGTTAATTCTAGTGGTTTAGTAACTGCAATTAATTCAGAAGGAAATTGTACAATTACAGCAACATATCAAGGTGTAAATGATTCCATTAGTATTTCAGTTAGTACAGTGGAATTTCATAATTATACAGTTAATATTGTTCCATCTGGAATTTTAAAAGTTGGTCAAACAATAACTGCCATTGCACAATTCATGGATAGTGGGATTGTGACGAGTGATATTGCTACTAGTTGGTTGGTATTAGCAGATGATGCTGTCTCTAGTACAAATTTAGTAACTATTACTTATAGTGGTAATAATTGTAGTATTAAAGCTGGTACAAGTATTGGATATGTGAGACTTCATGTTAGTGGTGTGAATTGTAGTGGTTTTGTTAGATTGAAGGTTGAGAGTTTATGGTAGAGTGTGGAGGTGATTATTATTAGTGGTAGATTTGAGACATTAGACAGCGATATTATGGCAATTTTAATGACTATGATGAGTAGTCAAAATTTATGTAAGTTAATTTATTATGATACATCTACACCTTTATTAGAAGCAAATATTGAGAATACAACATCTCTACTTTTTGACAGACTATATCCCATTCCAATAACTCCATTAGTAACTGACGATGCAAAAAGTTTTATCACAGTTGTTTTAGATGATTTTAATTTAGGTAAAACAAATATAAAATTTAAAACATCTAAAATACTAATAAATGTAATTTCACATATTAGTTTATGGCCTATTGCTGAAGGGAAACTTAGACCTTATGGCATAATGGGCGAAATTGATAAGTTATTCAATGAACAAAGAATTGTTGGCATTGGTAAGTTAATATTCGAAAGGTCAAATTGGATTGCTGCTAATGAAAAATTTCAGGGATATCGTTTGATTTATAATGTTGTGGAATTTAATTGATTAGATTAGTAGGTGTATGGATTATCAAAGGATGTGGTTAAGGTGGTGGTTGATGAATTACAATTGATGAGGGGAAGAGGAGTTAAAGTAGGAGATTTTTTAATTAAACCATTAACAATGGGTGAGATTGAAGAGTTAACAGAATCTAAATACTTTCAATACATAAGCATATTAACCATAGGCAAAGAATCATTTCAAATTACTGATGATAATATACCTTTATTTGACTTGGTTTTTGCTATTTGTACTAGAGAAGAAGATTTTAGGTATTTATTTCTAAATAGCATGAGTTGTTTTATAAGAGAAGAAATAAAAATGTATGCTAATTCTATTGGATTTTTCTTTTATTCAGAAAATGAAGAAGTGTGTAGTTTTATTACAAAAGATAATTATGACGATATTATAGAAGTTATTAAATATCAAAATTGTTTAATAAAAAAAAGTGAAAACGATGAAAATCCTGCAAATGAAAAAGCAAGAGAAATTCTAGAAAAACAAAAAAAAGCTAGAGCATTACTTGCAAAAGCAAAGGGTTCTGGAGATGGCGAGTCATTAACTTTAGCAGATTTGGTTTCTATTTTAGCATCCAATGGAAATGGGATCACCCCTTTTAATGTTTGGGATATGAATTTTTATTGGTTTAATAATCAGTTTAATAGAATGAAAATGCTTGATGAATACGATATAAATATTAGAAGTTTGTTGGCAGGAGCTAAGTCAGAAGATATTGATTTAAAACATTGGATGGGAAAAATAAAATAGTTTTTTAATAAAAAACAATTAGTTTAAATAATTAAGACACTCAAAAAGAGATGTCTTTTTTATATATACAAATAAATAAATAATGAGGAGGAATTTAATAATGGCTAATAACAAATTTGGGGTAAAAGAGGTAATGGATGTTACATTCTATGATACTGTAACAGGTAAACCAGTTTTGTTTTGTGATACTCTAAAAGTCACATCACTTGATAATAAAGCAAGCCAATCATTTGCGAGAGGGGGAAAAGGGAACCCCAAGCTATTAATCTGGGATTATGACCGTGAATCGGCTATGACAATTTCCGATGCCTTACTATCCCCTAAATCATTTGAAATACTTTCAGGCAACGCAACAGTTACGGGAGCAGCCACAATCTATATGCGTCAATCTACAGTTTGGATTGCCGATCCAGATGACAATACTAAAATGATTAATCAAGGGTCTTTGTATCCTTTAACTGCAACTGCTGGTGGAGCAATTACATTAGCTTATACTCCACTTGAAGCCGCCGCAGATATTCTTGTTTATGAACTTAGCGATGATGGAGGTACTGCACTTGCAGCAGGCGCATTGGTTGGTAAAGTTTTAACTAATGTCGCTTGGGCTAACAAGAAACTTGTTGCATATTTTTCTTATAATTCTGGTGTAAATGCAACAACTTATTCTATTACTTCGAGTGCGTTTCCTTCAACTTATCGCATTGTTGGAGACACGGTGATTCGAAATGCTGAAACTTCGAAGGATGAAGCTTTCCAAATGGTTATAAATCGGGCCAAAATCAAGGCCGACTTTAAATTAGATTTTAAATCGGACGGAGATCCGTCAACTTTCGACATGAATATCGACGTTTTGCGCGAAAGTGACAATGATAAGATGGTTACAATGGTTCAATATACTTATTAATATTAAGGAGGTATAACATAAATGAATCAATATGAAGTTACTAACATTCATATTGGTAAATATGCTTGTGATACTATATATATTAAAGTTGATCAAGATATTTGCCAAATTCCAATTAATAAACAAGCAAAAATTACTTCCGATTTAATTGGTAAGGAAATTGAGATTGATAATCTGTTTATTGTTCCATTGGATGAAGTTATTTTAGTTTGACAAAAATCAATAAGTAATATATAATTATTTAGGGATAGGTAATCATTGAGGTTCGAAACTTAATGCTTATTCGAAAAGTGGTAATTCCGATACCACCTTCCCTATTATATATTGGTCGGGAAATAATATTACAACGGAGGTAATTAAAATGGTGCTTACTAAAACTGTATTAATTAACTGGAATAAAAGAAACAAAAAATACTATATTAACAAAGGATATGTTTTTACGCAATATAATGATGAATTTGAAGTCAAAGTGGAAGATGTGTCAAAAGGTAATAGCGATATATATGTAGATGTACTTTGTGATTATTGTTTTATAAATACTACAAATAAAAAATATCAGGATTATATCAAGCAGAATGAAAAAGCAATTATACATAAAGATTGCTGTAAGAAATGTCAATCATTAAAAGTTAAGGAAAGTAATTTATTAAAATATGGTGTTGAAAGTACAAATTCGTTAAATGAAGTCAGTAATAAACGCAAAAATACATGTTTAGATAAATACGGAGTAGAAAATACTTTTCAATCTGAAGAAATTAAAGATAAAATTAAAAATACATGCTTAGATAAATATGGAGCAGAAAATTATGCTCAAACAGAAGAGTGGAAAGAAAAAGTTATAAAAACTAATTTAAGGAAATATGGTGTTGAATGGGTTTCTCAAAATGACGAAGTTAGACAAAAACAAATTGATACTAATATTGAACGATATGGTGAAATTTGTTCATTAAATAATATTGATGTACAAAATAAAAGTAAAAAAACTATGATGGATAATTATGATGTTTTATATCCTATACAGAATAAAGATATTAAGAATAAAATTATTAATACTAATATTGAAAAATATGGTTTTGATAATCCATCCAAAAATGAAGAAATTAAAGAAAAAGTAAAAAACACATGTGTAGATAGATACGGATTTTCATGTAGTTTATTAAATGATGAAGTAAAAGATAAACGCAATAAAACGTGGATAAAATATGTAGGTGGTCATCCATTTAGAGATGTAAAAATCATAGAAAAATCTCGTAAAACTATGTATTTGAATAATACTTCACCAACATCTAAACAACAAGAATATTTATGTAATTTATTGAATGGAGAATTAAATTACCCTATTTCGACTTGTAGTTTAGATATTGCATTTCCAAAAGAATTTATTTGTATCGAGTATGATGGTGGAGGTCATACAAATAGTATAAAATTAAATCAAATATCAATTGACGAATTTTATAATAAAGAAAAAAGACGAGAAATATTTATCCGATTAAAAGGATGGATGTTAATTAGAATTATATCGATAAATGATTATATTCCTTCTGATAAAATAATAATAGAAATGATTACTTATGCCAAAGAATATATTAATTCAGGTCATTCATGGATAAAATTTGACATTGACAATTCAAAAATAATTAACTCCCAAGGACAATTTGATTATGATTTTGGAGAATTAAGGAGAATTTCTAAAAAAGACTTAGAAGATAATAACAAAATAACATCATTGTCCTCTACAGGAGGTAATAAATAATGAGAAAATTATTATATATTGATGTAAAAAATTACATAGAAGTTGAAAGTGAATCTAGTTGTAAATTAAAAAGCAAAGAATATTTAGGTATTAGAAAAGATTTAGATTTAATATGTAAATGTGGAGAACCATTTTCTACGTCTTTTAGAATGTTTAGAGACTTCGATAAAAAACAATGTGATAAATGTACTCCAGTAAAAGAAAGAATATATAATAAAACTACAGAGCAATTTAAGAAAGAAATTTATGATTTAGTTGCAAATGAATATACCGTACTGGGTGAACATACAGGTATACATGAGTATATTAAAATGAAACATAATACTTGTGAATATGAATACGAGGTAACTCCTGCTAATTTTACACATGGTAAATGTAGATGTCCAAATTGTAATGAAAGTAAGCAGAGTAATACAGAAGAATTCAAACAGAAAATATATGAAAAATATGGTGATGAATATGAAGTTTTAGGTGAATACATTAGAAGTTCAACTAAGATAAAAATGAAACATAATGTTTGTAATCAAGAATATATGGTTATTCCTAATGATATTTTAAGTGGCAATAAATGTATTATATGTTCCGGCCTTGAAAGAAAAACTATTGAAATAGTTCAAAAAGAAGTATATGATTTGGTAAATGATGAATATACTGTTGATGGAGAATATATAAATAATAAATCACTTTTATCTTTTACGCATAAAACTTGTGGTGAAATATTTCCCATGAACGCTAACAATTTTATTAATGGCCAACGGTGTCCTATTTGTGCAGAGTCAAAAGGTGAACAATATATTAGAAGATATTTAGAATTACATTTTATTGATTATATTGCACAAAGAGAATACCATGGACTAGTTGGAGTTAACAATGGAAATCTTTCTTATGATTTCTATATTAAAGAATTTAATCTTTTAATAGAGTTTCAAGGAATTCAACATATGGAATATAGAAAAGGATTTCATAAAAACAAACAAGCATTTAAAGATCAACAAGAACATGATAGAAGAAAAAGAGAGTATGCAAAAGAAAATAATATTCAATTGTTAGAGATTTGGTACTGGGACATAGACAATATAGAAGAAATATTAAATAAAGAACTAAACAATTATAAACAATAGCTAAGTCTATAATTGTTTTTATTAACATCAAAATAAGGAGAGAAGCAGAAGAAATAAAAACTTCTCTTTTCTCCTTATTTTTTACTATTCCTATCCCCATATTCCATCCACAACCCAGCTCCAAATAAATCACTGATTTTATGTTATTTATTGAACCATGAAAGTGGCTTGTAGCAAGGGTTTTGGAAATTTTGGATTTTATAAAATAACAACTCTAATAATTTTTGGGTGGATTTATTATTAAGGGAGTGAAACTATAATTATAGAATAAAATAATCAAAAAGTAGGTGATTAAAATCGCAAGTCCTAAGAAAAACAAGAACAATCCTGACAATAAAAGCAATGGAATTAATGGTAAAGATAATGGTAATGGTAGTAATAATATAAAACAGAATAAATTAAGAAGCAGTGAGTATTGTGAGAAGAATTGTAATGATTTTGGTGAGTGTCAGAAGTATAAAGATTATATTTTAAGGATGTTATGTTGCACAAGCGAGGATACGGCATTATGTGTGATAAGTAATTTAATATTTTGTGATTGATTAAAAGGCATCTCTTTATTGAGGTGTCTTTTTGATGTGTTACAAAGTTGTGATGCAAATTTATATTAAAAAGGAGGTGTTACAATGAATAATTCTATAAAAGAAAAAGTAACTTATATTTATAATTTTGATCAAATTAATTTCTACTTTTCAAAAGGGATATGTCCTAGAGAAATAGGAGTACATCCAATCAGTCGTAAGTCTTGGTGTAAATTTGGTTGGGATCAAACAACAGATGTATTTGTGGAATGGGTAACTGGGAAAAAAGATATTAAAAATAATATATAAAATGAAAGAGAGTGATTTTATAATGGAAAATAATAATAATTTAACAATTGACGGAGTAGTAATTATTAATGGAGTGGAAATACATAATATATTTGGGGAATTTGGTGATAATCAGAAATGTTTGCTTGCTAAAGAAATTGCTAATGTACATGGAATTGAAGTGAAAGAATTTAACAGAACAATTCAACGCCATATTTCTAGATTTAGAGAAAACATAGATATTATTGATTTAAAAGGAACAGAATCCGAGGTGGAATTTTTACACCACGAAATATTTACTCAAAATTCATTAAATCGCTCCAATAATATCTATTTATTTAGTAGAAAAGGATATCTTAAATTAGTTGGAATTATGGAAGATGATTTAGCTTATGATATTCAGGATCAAATGATTGATGAATATTTTGAGTTGAAAGAACTAGAAATCACTAAAGAAGATAAATTATGTTTAAGTATTATCAAAGCTAATTCTCAGGAAGGCAGAATGGTTGCAGTAAGTGAATTAGTTGAATATAAAAATCAACAAATTGCTGAAAAAGATGAACAATTACAGATTCAAGCACCAAAAGTAGCAATGGCAGATAGATTTGCTATTACAGATTCATTAATGGGAATTAGAAAAGTTGCAAAGATATTTAATGAGAGAGTTAAAAGTAATAAAACAATTGGCGAAAAGAAGCTATTTGAGATTCTTAGAAATGAAGAAATTTTGCAATCCAGTAAGGGTGAATGGAATATTCCTTATCAAAGATATATTGATACAGGGTATTTTGAGTTAAAACCAAGTACACATAGTAATGGATTTGGTGGAGTTATTACAGAATTTACTTCTAAAGTCACAGGTAAGGGATTAGAGTGGCTGTGGAAATATTTACTTAGAAAAGGTTATGTGGTGAGTGATGATATTAAGTTGTTGAGTTAATAGTTTATTAAGAAACGAATTAAATTTAATGAGTTAATAAATAAACTAAATAACAAAGACATTGCTTTAGTGTGATGTCTTTGTTTTGATATTAGGATATTGGAGATGAAAGAAAATAAATGGCAAAGAAAAAATACAGTAAATTTCACGTTAACTTGACAGACAAGGGGAAAGCAGATCGTACATATAAAAACATAACTTATGATTCACTTTTAGAGCTTAA
>Ga0209728_1000664_pt1 | contig 25242 bp, 35 predicted proteins | sample RifGroD1_FD_183997 | JGI IMG/M metagenome (GOLD analysis project Ga0209728, IMG submission 183997) | Groundwater microbial communities from Rifle, Colorado, USA - Groundwater D1 (SPAdes) (version 2) | ecosystem: Environmental > Aquatic > Deep subsurface > Groundwater | place: Rifle, Colorado... | reverse complement strand
GTTATTATCCGCATGGCCTTGAGGGATTGGTTTGGACTTACAGATTCAAGGCGCGGAGTAGTTGGGTATAAGGAGGCGGACTATGACAAAGCAAAATGTAATTGAGGAAGTCCGTGATCAATTAAAGCGGCACTGGCTCCATCGCAAAGGTAACGATGCCCACGCAGCCGTGCAGGATGTTATCGATGCAATCTGGCCTAAGGACCCGAAACCTAAAATCACGAAGAAGATCAAGATAACTGGCGAAGCCTATAAGTTTATCCTCTCCCTCGGTCCTGGACTTGGATACAAGGAATTTAAAGCCAAAGAACAACTCTTCGCCGATGCGATGGGCGGCACGGTCCAGGTCGAAAAGAGAGGAAAGGTTATCACGATGCAAGCTTCCACGACAGAGATCAAACGCGAGTATCCTTACTCCTTCGATCCTAATCAGTACAAGGGCTATCTCCCGATCCATTTCGGGCACTCGGCAGTCGGTGAAGTTATTAAGGATCTTGCAGATATGCCGAATCTGATCATTGCCGGTCATCCGGGAGCTGGGAAGTCAAATTTCATCCACGGGCTAATCATGGGGTTATTGCTTAATAAAAAAACCGATATCCGGACTGTTGTCTTTGATTTCAAACGGCTTGAATACTCGTACCTCAAAGAGCATGTTTTACTCGTAACTAAACAGGAGGAGGCCCTTGAAGTATTCGGCGCTATCAATAACAATCTCGACAAAAGGCTCAATACTTTGGAGTCTGCCGGATGCGTAAAGATCCAAGATTATCTTGAGCAAGGACACGAAATGTCCTATCTGGTCGTAGTAATCGACGAACTTGCAGAAATGCACGACGAGGATTGCCAGACTGCTTTAAATCGCATCCTGAGACTTGGCAGAGCAGCGGGGATATGCGTAGTGTGCGCCACCCAACGACCATCCAGCACGATGATGAAAGCATTCGGAGATAGCAAGGCGATGTTCTCCGGAACAATGTGCTTTCATGTTCGGGATGGTATCAACTCAAGAATGCTCCTCGATAACGAGAATGCGGCACTAATTCCATCTATCCCAGGTCGGGGAATTTATCAGTGGGACACAGAGCTGGAGACACAAGGGATGTATCTGCCGATTAAAAAGGCGCGACAACTACTAAGGGATATTGATAAATGCGAGGTGATGAACTTTGTTAAACCACCACAAAAAATGCTCCCGCCGAGATAAGGATCTCTTTAGGCTCTTGGAGTCACAGGGCGCACTCGATACGGACCAAATCAAGCTACTCCTATTCCGCGACACCTGCCTCAGGATAGTTCAGCGTAGACTTAAAAAACTCACTGATAGCGGCAAAATAAGGCGCGAGAGGATATCGATTGACCAACCATACTACTATTACATTAGTAAAAAGCCCGGGCAATTAGAGCACGTTCTGGGGGTTAGTTGGATATATGTATGGGCATGCTCTGGGCTTACTGAAACGATACGACTGCACAGCTTTGAGCGTGAGGTAACACATAAAACCCTTCGACCCGATGCACTCATATGCGTAAAAAACATCTGGAAGGATTCGTTTTCATTCTTTTATGCCGAGTTCGACATCGCAGAATCGGGTCATGATTTCGGCGAAAAGGTGAAACGCTACAACGAATTTTATTCCTCAGGAGAATACCTGAAAATGTGGTGGGTTCCGCTCTCGAAACGGTTCCCGATTATCCGAGTTGTAACCACCGGCAAGATTGAGTCTCTAAAGAAAAGGATCGCTAAGACAAACGTAAATAACCTAGAGTTCCAAGTATTTAGCCTAAGTCAAATTAAGGAGGAATGTATAAATGGTGCAAGCAGCAGGCGCGGCCTTCGGGCCTAGTTCCCCAGGGTTTGTGATCTTGATCTTGGTTATGCTCGGTGTCGGATCTTGGTTGGCTGAAATGATCACTACTGCAGTTGGCAAGGGCCATATCTCAGGTATGATCAAAACAGCAACAACGATCGTCGCAATCCTTTGTGTGGTCAAAGTCGCATGGCAATTGCTTGTAAAATTCTTTGACTTCACAGTCGGGAAACTGTGAGCCATGGCAAAGTGGATTGCCGATCTCATACTCATCGGGGTTATCTCGTTCGTTGGTTATGTAATATTAATCGGGTTCGAACGCAAGCAATTAGCCAATTTGATTATCATGGTAGCTGTTATGTTGGGGCTACTAACCACGATGCAGGATCTAACCCTGGTAATCGAGCGATGGTCAGCCCGTGTTGACTCACTCCAAAACACAGCCGACAGAGTCGCAGGTATTGGCCAAGGCGATTGGGAGATGCCCATGAAGGGGCAACTAACTCAGGGATACAAAGGGGAGCTGCATCACGGAATCGACATTGGAGCTCCGGAGGGAACTGTGATAAGCTCAGCTAGGGAAGGTGATGTCTCGTATGTGGGTTGGAGCGACATCTACGGTAATATGATTATCATCGACCACGGAAAGGGGATACAAACGGTCTACGCTCATCTGAGTGGGCTAAGTGTAAAGATCGGATGGCCTGTGCTTGCAGGGGGCAAAATAGGGAGCTGTGGGAGCACTGGGAGATCAAGCGGACCGCACTTGCATTTCGAGATAAGGAAAAATGGTACTTGCGTTGATCCTTTCCCCTACTTGAATTAAATCTCCCCCATCCCTCCCCTGCTTGTCCTTGACAATCCTTAATCATCCCCCTCCCTTACCCTCTCTTTCCTGGAATTTTTACTTGATTTATGCGGTTTTTAGCTTGTACATTGGTCGTATTGGCGACCATGTAAACGATCAAGCAAGCGACCAAGTCAACGACCAATCTCCCGATAGTCGCAAAACGATTTATCCTGTCGAAAAGCAGGAAAACCATGTACCGTGAAGAATTTCAGCAAAAAGGAGTTGTTTTATTATGATTGAATGGGAACCCTGTCCTCGATGTGGCTCTAAAAAGGTGAAACAAATTGGTAGTAAGGCAAAAACATTCCTCGTTGGCTTGGGTCTAATAAGTTTTTCGATATGGTTTATTCTACTCTTTCCACCTCTCGGCATCGCGTTAGCTATTGTCGGCATCGCAATGATAGTTACATTACCTTTTATAAAAAAGACTCTTAAATGCAGTGATTGCGATAATTCATGGAAGCATGATAAAACGCAAAGGTCTCAAGTGAATGCGTAGATCGCTGGGTACCAGAACGCACAAAAAAGCCCCCGACCAATTAAGGCCGAGGGCTTTTTGTTATGAAGGGCTGGACCGAGTTATTAGTTCGTCACAGCCATGCCGCTGGGTATTATCCCAAATGGTCTTTTTTTTGCATTGTATCATATTGTTGACTCCAACAAAATGATCTGTTGAGCGTCCCGATTCATCAATGTTGCAATAATTGCAGCTACCGCCGACACTGTCGAGTATCTACCCTAAGTACTTCCCCACAGCAGCCGCCGTATCATATCTATCATTCCCCGACAATAACACCTCGTTCGCATGCCCCACTGTCGGCCCACCAACAACGATCAACTTCTTTGCACTCATCGCATCCTTCGGCGCTGACTTATCAGCAGGTCGCACAAAGATCGCACAATTGCCGTTCCGATCAGCTACATCAGCCCCGGCCCAATAATCATCCTTGCTGTATAACAAAATCGCTACATCCAGCACATCATCTTCCTCCTTGCTTACTGCCCGCTCGAATTCATCGTAGGACCATTTACCCTTTGTGAGTGCAGGAACCTTACTATAAGTGCACCCCGGGCAATCCGTATACGTCACCTGACCGTGTGGATAGACTTCATCGAGTGTTAGCCTATACTTAGTCATTAAACTCTTCACAAGGCTAACCAGAGCGTTAAACTGCTCCCTTGGCATAGGGTACAGAGTGAAGTCTCCAGCTAAGCCGATGCTGATAGTATTACGATTCCACCACTGGTGCCCCCACTGCGAATAAGGCGGCTTATCGCTCGTTGTGTGCGCCCCCTGGATAGTCAACGGCCTACCGATCCGGATCGTTCCGTCTGCCTCGATGCCGAAATCATACTCTGGATAATCGTAGTTGTATGGATTCCATCGTTTGAGGATCGAGACATCCGGAGGTAATTTATCGCCCATGTGATGAATAACGATCGCTTGTGTTGTACGTTGGTATGGAGCAGACATATCTTCCTCCTTTGGTATTTCGGGGATTGTTGGCGGCAAACAAAAAAGGCCATGACCAGAATCGTAGTCAAAACCTTTTGCTTTAATGTCGATGCAGTTTTCGCGAACGAACTTCTTCGCCATAGCTTGAGTTAATCTAGGTAAACCATGCTCTTTTCGCCATTGGATGTAGCAGCCCATTTTTCCATCTAGCCATGGTCGAGATGTACTTGTTCCTGAGTATGGGTGAATATATGTTCCGTCTTCATTCTGGACATAGATGTTAGTTAAGGAAACGCAATCCAAGTCTTCGCCACCGTTTGAATAACCGGTAACATCGTTGCTATTAACGCCTTTATCTTTCCAGTTATAAGCCCCTACAGCGATATTCCAATCCAGATTAGCAGGGAAGTTGACTCCGTTTTTACCCTTATCAGAATCATTTCCACTTGATGCAGTAAACGGAATATCAAGTTCCTTAAATATGTTGAAATCATCCGTCACAGGAGTTGTTAAACTTGCCCCTGCAATATCAATAAGCTTGGGATTCTCTCTAAGCCAATCGGTTATTTCCTTGGATGAGTGGGTCCAAGGAGTTACATAGACAGTAGCATCAGGAGCCGCCTCATGAACAACTTGAGCTACAAATGTGTTATGCCTAGCCTCTTTCGTCATAACTCCTTCAGGGTCGATCAACACAGCATAGTCCTTCATGTGGTCATAAATCTTGCCGTTGAAATCACAGACGAGGATATTTACGCCCTTACCCGTATAACCTGCATTATGCCAGATGTTTAAGTTAGAATCTCTCCTTGGTTCATCGTTTTCCTTGAGCATCACTTACCGCCTTTATCCTGCAACTGCTCAAGCACCCGAGCGATTCCAGGAGGCAATGGCACGCCAAGTATGCCTAAGTTTTCTGTCACGCTCACACCTTCCCGGGCCGCATAAAAGTAAATAGCAAGTGTGCGAAGAATCGGGTCAGGATTGCCTAGCATCTGATCAAAGAGCACAGCCAGCGCAACGACTGTGAGGATGGATATCTTGCGTATGCCTCCCCAGAACATCACTTCACTGTTGAGCTTTGCCAGCTTTACGGCCCCGAGGCATCCTATAGCATAGTCAAGGACCATCATCACTACGAGCACGTTCAGTGCCTTGTCCCAACCTCCTAACCATGCGCTTGTGATTGTTCCTGCACCTGCAATGAGGGTATTGAAACTAAATTCTTTAGTATTCATACATTACCATCCTTTCGTTGCTACCCATTGGAGCCCCAGCGCCCCTACTTCGCGGTCACCCCTCCGCTTTTCGGGCTTAGATTTGGGGCATAAAAAGACCGCCTCGATGGACGGTAAAGGAAAGACGCCAAGGCTTATGCTTCAGCGTCTTTTTTGTTCATTTTTTCCTGTATGGCCGAATTGATAAAAGCATTAACGCTCAATCCTTCACTTTCGGCAAAAGCCTTGATTATTTCCTTTTGACCCTTTGGAACCGTAAGCGGAACTCTATCATATGCTTTCTCATTATACTTCCTATTCGCCCTAGTCCTCGCAGTTGGCACACTATCACCTCGGATTAAGCATACCATAAAAAATGTACTAATGCTAGTGTAAAAAGTGTTGATTATGTACTAACGCTATGGTATAATAACTTAAGATCAAATTTGAGGGGGAAAAGAAAATGCGAAAAGGTGACAAAGAATTCTGCGATCTAATGACGCAATTCGAGAAAAATGTGAAAGAAATAACCTATGGACACAATGTGGAAAGAGATAAGTCAGGAATAAAAGGCGTGTGGTATACCGATGGATATATAAATACTTTATTTGATGCTTACATGCACGGATATGAATACGCAAAATGCTTGGTTAACTAACTCAACCCAAACGCCAGCCGGGGCCAATACCGGCGAAAGGAGGAGCAAACATGATATTTGAAAACCTAACCAAAGATCAACTCGTCGAAATCTTAAGCGGAATCAAGGATGATGTTGATTTTATCGCCGAATGTGCCGAAGTCTCCAAGCGAAATGCTACAGGAAATATGAACGGATGGCATGAAGGAAGGGCTAGTGCCTACGAACAATCTGCAAAGTGGCTGAATGAAAGAATGTCAAAATACGAACAGGAAAGCACCCGTCCATAGCTTGCCGGCCGAACGAGTGCTTAACGCGACACCGGAGTGTCATGGACATTATACCACGATGCTCCGGTCCTAGAAAGAGGAGCGATAGAGAGATGAGATATGTTCAGGAATTTTTAGTTGCAAGAAAGCTAGAGGGCTTAGCTGATGGAACACTGGATCAATACAGAATGGAGCTAAGAAAGTTTGCAAAATACTTGGACAAGCCATCCGTCGATGCTACGACAAACGACTTGCGTAGCTACTTAACCCAATTCAACGAGATGGCCCAACGCAGTATCAACCGCAAGATATCAACCCTCAAGGCATATTTTACGTGGTTGGTTGAGGAGGAGTATCTTGAGAAAAATCCTATGCGTAAGATCAAGGCGCCAAGGGAGCCAGATATGTTACCGCGTAATTTGAGCCACGAGGATGTTGAACTGTTACGATGGCATCCAAAATCACCTCGCAATCAAGCTATCATGGAGTTGCTCGTATCGTCAGGCATGCGAATTGGCGAACTCGTAAAACTCAACCGTGATGATTTGATCATGACCAATCGCCAGATAAGAGTTACCGGCAAGGGAAATAAGGAGCGACTCGTCTTTTTCGGACCGATTGCGAAATTTTGCATTATCAGCTATCTTAACACGCGGAAAGATGATAACCCTGCACTGCTCGTCAATAAGTACGGCGAACGCTTGACGATCCGGTCAATCGAGATGCAGATCAAGGATCAGGCTAAGAAGGCAGGGATAAAGGATAAAGTAACTCCCCACATGCTCCGTCACACCTTTGCAACAGGGATGTATGAGCAGGGGGCGGATATCGATTTTATTGCTCGGTTACTAGGCCACCATAGCACTGAGACTACTCGCAGGTACACAAATATTAACGGTTCTGAGATGGCAAGGATGTATGATAAGTTTTTGGTAAACTGATGCGGAGTCCCCTTGATTGGGGGCTTTTTTGTTGGGTCAAATACGTTTGTATCTTTAGCGAAGGTTTAAACTACTCAAAGATGTGCGTAACCCTAAAATTACCCTCTGTAAAATTAACAGGGACAAGTGATTCGATGTTAGCTTTATACACCTTATTGTAGAATCCTTGTGTGGTTTGCACCTTAACTGCGTTGTCCAAATCAGTAATTGGTAAGATATTATTATTTAAAACCGTTATAACCTTTTGGTTATTTACATCATTCCTTTGCACAACATAATTACAATTTCTAGGTAAATAGTACGTCCCATTCGCATCTGTATTAATTCTTTTTGGATATAAAACAGTATCGTAAGTGTCCTTAGTTGTTGTCATGTTTACATACAAAGTTGTTAAATTTATATTCCCAACAAAGCTAACCTCAAACTCCCTTGAACCATCTTGCTTAAAAATGTTACGAGAAAAAGCATTAATTTTATCGTTAATATTTGTGTCCTGCTCTAACTCAAAAGCGTTGCCTATATAAGCGTCACCAACACCCATTGGGACACTTACCCCATCTATAAGATGTAAAACTCTATCTTGAGTTTCTCCTCCGTGATAACTTCCACACCATTTCTGTAAATCAGAATCAAACATAGCATAATCACACGAACCACCGTTTGTGATATATTCATTCGTTGCACCCTCATGTAGTGTTACGATATTATCAAAGTTAAACCCATCCTTGTAATCCTTTAAGTCAACAACATTGACTCCTGCAATCGAGACAAACCCTGCGTTAACAGAGGTGAATCTGAGTGTATGTGTGCCTGGCGTGATTGGTATATCAATCCTACCAAATTGGCTTGTGGCCTCTTTGCACGTTACACCAGTTACCTCATCAACTCCGTCTATGCTAATCGTGATACTATCACTACCGCCACTCGTTAAATACAGCAACGCTTGAATTGAATAGATACCAGCAGGGACAACAACACTATATTCTATCCAATCTCCTATAGCTGAACCAACGGAGTTACGCCTATATGGTACTGTTATACCACTCATTAAAGCATTTGTTAGGGTAGCCCATTTTGCACCGTCATTGTTAGATACTTCATTCAGTTTTAAGCTAAAACAATCTGGGACATTAAAAACCTCTACAACCCTTAATAATTCCTGTGCTCCTCCAAGTGATTCTGTCGTTGTAGTTAAACCACTTCTTAACCTAAATCTAATATATCCTTTACCATGTGGTTTACGGGTAACAACAAAAATATGACCACCTACGTTGTAGATTGCTTTTGATGACACTCTGCCACTTTGTAAATAAATATCGTTATTACCCTTTTGAGTAAATAGATCAGTCATTTGTGTCGTAGTTTCTGCCTTATACACATTAAGTTCTTGCTTAGTTCCTCCACTAGCATCGAATCTAGATTGCGACATAAGAAATCCCCTCCCCACTTACTGAGGAATCAATCCACACTTGATTAGCGTTTGCCACCGCAAAGGTAAAAGCCTCCTTAGAAGCAAGTTCAACTCCGTATCTAAGATTACTAACTAAACTATCTCCTGCGTAAATGTATCCAGTAACTGTGCGTTTAGCAATTAATGTTACTTCTCGACAAGGTATATCTGGAAGTTGTACTCTTGTTCCTGCCGTAGTCACATTTAGCACATTAGAAACGTTCGCTAAACTCCCAACAACGTAAGCATTTACGTTCAGCGCCCCATCTTTCCCCTTCACAGCCTCAAAATCTGACTCATCTTCCTTGAGATATTGCGGGACGACGATACCGGCGACATCTCTGATTAAGTGTTTTAGTAAGTTTGCCATGTTAGCACCCCTTCCTCTCATAAAAAATAACCGCTAAAATGCGGTGGAGGTATCAATCCAAATTATAAAAGCGATAATTGCTGAATTCCTTTTTTATATCCAAGATAATTTAAGATTTCTCGCTCTCGTGGTTTTGAGTAATACTTAAAATTCGGATACCATTTAAAGAAATCATGATCGCGCTTGCTTGAATTGCAAGTTTTACACGCAGGAACAATATTGTTATGTGAATACTCTCCCCCTTTTGAAACCGGAATAAAATGTTCTTGCGCTAACGGTTTTTCTTTCCCGCAATAAGCACATTTATTGAGGAAGTATTCTTTTGCATTCTCCCATTGCTCAAAAGTTAAAGAGGCCTGAAGCTTTTTCTTCATGGCCATCCGCTTTGATAAATAGATATTCATTTTGTCTTTATGAGTTCTGAAGTATTTCTTAAAATAATCTTTGTGTGCTTTTCGGTATTCTTCTTGATAATGTAAATATCGCGAATCCCTTTTTATTGTGTGACTTTTTATCCTTTCTTTGTTTTTAGGCATATCTCTATATTGTTTTTCTTTCCGGTTCCGGCATGTTTTGCATTGGGATACTAGTCCATCTTTTTTGCTTGAATCTCTCCTAAAATATTCCGGTGATGCAGGCTTCTCTTCACCACATACCGAACACTTTCTTAGGCGAACATCAGAAGTATCCACTGCAAAAATTTCCTCCCTAAAATAAAATAACGCCCTTTAGGCGCTGTAGACATCTCCCGTGATTAGCTCGTATTCTGCCGCCGTAATCACATTGTAAAAACAATACATGCCGACTTGCTCTTTTGTGGCCCATTTTTTTGTGTAGTAGAAGTTTACGCGCTCGAAGTCTGTCAACTCATATCCCTCCCATTAGTAATCGTAAATCAATGCCAACGATTTGCTGGCCTAGTGCTTGGTTGTCGCGTTGCAATTCTAGGACTTGGATGTCTTTTTCGACGAGTTGTTGACCTAGAATTTCAGCGTTCACTTCATCATCTGTTTTCTCGACATAGAGAACTCCGTCCTTTTCCTTAAACTTTGGCATTAACTGTGGCCCCCTTTACTCATAGATAAATAGTCCGTATCTTGATATCGCAGGTGTTACGCCACTCATTCCAGTGGTAGGTGTTAGCTCTGCCTTTATTACTAACTGAGTCCCTACTGGCAGATTCGCAAAATTAATTTTTCGCTCTATGCACGTTGCCACTTTAGGGTCTGGCCAGCTATCAACTTCTACGCCTTGGGTCCAGTTTACCCCACCGTCAGTGGATACAAAATAGTCTATGTCTGTTCCGTCTGGTACGTTGTCTGAAAAGTATCCCACTATACTAGAAGGGCTGAAGGTTAGAGATTTTTCGGCAGACACTAGAGTTCGCGGTACGAAGATGTCAGTCCTAGACAAGCCCCTTGAATCATAAACGCGATGAGTCGAACTTCCTGCTCCACCTTGATACGTGGCTATTTGTAGCACTACATATCTAACGGGTGTTGGAGCGGCCCAGCTTACTCTATGCCAATTCTCAGATGATTGATACGAGCTTACTTTGTCCGACATTCCCGCTGTAGTGTAAGTTGAACCGTCTGTCGAAAACTTTGCATCTTTTATATACTCGTAAGAGAAGTCGTCACCATCAGCAGATACATATATCTCAAAATGCTCTATCGTCTTGATTGACCCCAAATCAAACCTGATGGTTCCATATTCAGTCCCGGATGAATCCATCGTTGATACTGCATAAGTTTCAGGATTGATTGCACCTGCTGCATATTGTGGATTAGTCCAATCAAAAGTGTCTGTCATTGCCATAGTTGTATTAAAGTTTAATGCAGTAGTAGTGCTTTCGATTGTCCAGTCTGGAGACGTACACGTTACGCGCTCTGAAAGAGTACTACCTGTCACCACTTTTGCGTCAGTTAGTGTTGCATTATACTCCGTCACAGATGAAAAGCCATTTACTATGATAGCCCTTGTGTCGCCTAATGTATCAGCATCGTCGTAGAGGGAAGTTGAATAATACTCCTGCAACCACATGAGATACAAGTCGTATGCTATATTTTCGATGCTTGCCTCTACGCCCTTTATCCCCTGCTCAATCTTATTCATCTTTTCCTGACTTAGCGGAGTTCCCCCAGTACCAGTATAAAGCAGTTTGATATTCTCAAACCCAGGGATGATATTTCCAGCTTGATCAGTTATTGAATATTTATTCTCGCCGTCAACCCATTCAGTTTTAATATAAGCCATTTTACTGTGTCACCTCCACTGTCCAAACAACCTCTAGGCTGTTCTGGTAATCCTTCCTTATAACCACTGCATGAGTCACCATTTCCATTCCTGTGCCCAGTGTCGTAGTGGCCCCATCGCCATACAGGGATAAGCCGATTATGTCGCCATTGCCTTCGGTATCGCTTATCCAAAAGGTAAACTTTCTCTTTTGGGTAGATATAACTTCTGTCTCAGTTGGGATCTTTCTGAAGATTTCACCCGATGCTGTCTTGAGCGATATTACCGTGATGGAATCCATTGTTGCCGCAATTACCGTACTGAGGGCCAAAGCTTTCGCCGCCGATGTAACGCTCACATAATCACCCCCGCACTGCACATCGTTTGGCCACAAATATGGTATTGATGTAATGACCAAGTAAGCCCATCGTCAACAAACTCCGGAGTCACAATGCTGTCCGCAAAATAAACATACTTCTCAACCGGTCCTTCGTTGTCGTTATATAAGGTTTTCTCCAGTTTAGCTAGGCGCTTATTAAGGTCCTTTAAGATGCTCACCGCATCACGCTCCCTGCTTACCAGTTGGAGCGATCGATTAACAATTCCCATGCCCGTCACCGACTCGTAGGTGACTTCTTTTATTTGCAAATATTCATTTACATTGAGTCCTGGAATCTCTACTTTAACGAGTTCGCCAGGTCGATACACTCCATATGCTGGCTCGATACTTCCGGTAATTACGGGATTTGCGTATTTGGCAAGGTAGTCAAGTCCTTGATCATAGGCCAGCACCTTGTCATTTGTGTTCACCTTCAGGACATCTTCAAATAGGCCGTATTTTGCTTGAGACTCCTGATCTTCAAGTAGTAATTTGATCGGATACTCATAACGATAAGTGATTGATCCGGTACCCGATGTACAAAGGTCAGGTATGAGTAGTTTTTCACTTACGTTCAGGAGGAAATCCTTGGTTTCTGCCTTATCTAGGTTTTGAATTCCAACTGTTTTTGGCACTCCGCCGATCAGCACCGCCACACTTTCTCCATCTGGCGCCCTTGGAGTATAGTAAAGTTGTATCGGCGTTTCTGCGCTTACAGTTATGGCTTGTGTGTACGGATCGGATGTTGCCTTACCTCCCTTTACCCACAACTTATTCACAAGCTTACTGGCATCAGGGCTAAGATTTGCGGTCCCTTTTCTGAAGTTCCGACTTGCCTGGCTTAGTGTGATTGGGTTTATCCGCTCTGATCCGCCGAAGAAATTAACATCCAACTCCTCATCGATATACCATTCATAGGCGGCAATCTGACAAAGTTGCTCCATGGCATCCCATAAGTAATCGTCACCAAAGCGGATTGTTATCGTCTTCGCGCATGGTTGGATGTTAGTTCTCGTTGCCCAGGGAACGTATTTGGTGAATAAGTCGATCACAATGTCACTAATTGCTGTATTTGTGTAACTCTCTGTGACGATAATCTTTTGCGTTCTGGCTGTGTACGTAGATCCTTCTAGGCTTAGCGTTCTGACAGTTCCGTCCAGGGCTTTTGGTGGTTTAACGACCCAACCACGAAATAAATTCTCATCTTGCGTGATTTGCACGTCTGATCCGACAGGGAAAGCGTCGATAAGCGAATTATCAGGCGCCGGAAGCTCTAGACTAAATGACCCTGCGCGATCCGTTGCGGATAGCTTTGTCTGGCACGTTTGGTAGGCAAATACTTCTTGCTGCGCTCCTCCTGGTGGCGTAATCTTGATGACTGTACCCACTAGAAATCACCGCCAGTCCCAAGGCCAAAACTCCCCGCAATCTTTCGACTCATGATGTTGGCAAATTCATTCATGCCGTTTGAGCCGACGAGCGTTCCCTGATTGCTAACGTTAACGTTTAATACCGTCCCTGATCCGGTAAAATTTCCTAAAGGACTGGCGTTGCTTAATCCTTTTGTAATTGACGAGACATCTGGTATGGCGGCGTTGGCCAACTTTTCAGCCTGGTTTGATATCCCTGCAATAGTATTTTTCATGCCCTCAATAAACCCTTCACCGGTGAATTCCCCGATTTCCATCATGACTTTTGATGGCGACGATATTTTTAAGGCGGATTTTATCCGGCTTTTTATTCCGTCCACTATGCCGGAAACCACACGGGCAACCTCTCCCGCCATTGACTTGATGCCGTTAATTAACCCTCGAATAATATCTGTGCCGTATCCATACACCGTATCTGGTAGGCTAACTATCCAATCAAGAGCAGCTGTAATTCCATTCACGATGCTTTCTTTGACCTTAGTAATAATGCTCGATACTCCGGCTGCCATAGAGTTAAAGGTATTTACGAGCGCATCCTTTAGCTTTACACCAAAGGCTTTTACTTCATCCCAGTTTTTGTACAGCGCAACACCGGCGGCAATTAGGGCCGCAATTGCTATTACGGCAATTCCTATAGGAGATGTTAAAAAGGCAATAGCTGCGCCTAATGCAGTTGTCACAGTAGTGGCTATTGTTGCAATAGCATTCCATGTAGTGGTTGCTACTGTCATAGCCACCGTGGCTGCCGTACTTGCACCCTTAACAATTGCATCCTTAATGTACAACCCGATCAATGCCATTGTTTGTGCTGCATCCGTAACTTTAGCTGCTATAGTCCTGAATATCGAAAGGCTTAGCCCGTTGAACAACCCGGTTAATGAACCTATCGCCATAGACATTGATCCGAGCACAATTAATAACGGCCCAGTCGCGGCCGCAATCCCAGCAATGGCTAGGGCTGTTTTTTGTCCTGCGGGAGATAAGTTATTAAATCCTTCAGCCATGCTTTTTACCGCGGGGACTATGGTGTTTTGGATGATATCAGCAAGCGGTAGCAATGCCGGGCCGATAGCCAGTTGTAGTTCGCGCATAGCTTTAGTTATTGCAAGTCCTGGGTTGTTGTCATACATGGCTGCAGTCGCTTCGTCGGTCGCTCCCTTAAAGTCTCCGATACCCTTTATGCCGTCAGCCATGGCCACGATAACCTTGGATCGAACATCCTCCCATTGTGTGCCGAATAAGGCTGTCCCTGCAATGTTCTGCTCCATCGGGTTCTTCATTGCCGCAAGGGCAGACACTGTGGCCACGAATGCTTTCTGGCCGTCTTCTCCGCCCTTAGCTATGGATTCGCCCATTTTTTCAGCATCTAGGCCAATGGCGGCAAATCCTTCAGCTGTTGCCTTGCTGCCATCCTGCGCACGTATATTAAACTCTTTCATCGAGTCCCCGACTTTATCGAGGTTCCATGCCCCTGCCTCGGCACCTGCTATAAGAATACCCATAGCCTGATCGGCAGAAATTCCCATGCTTGCAAACTGAGGCGCGTATTCTCTAAATGAATCGAGCAACTCGCCTGAGTAATCCCCGCCTTTTTGAAATCCTACGGTGATTAGATCAAGGGCATCTTGACCCTCAAGTCCGAAGTTTTTCATAGCCACACCTGCGGCGACAGTTACGTCATTTACATCTTGCTCAAAGATATCAGCGATGGTCAAGGCACCTTCTGTGACCTTTTGCATTTCATCTTCTGCGAATTCGCCCATGTTTTTTCTCACTGTGGTAATGGAGGCATTTGCTTCTTCAATATTTTCACCAAACCCATTGACCCAAACCGCTTGGGCTACAGCCTCAAGATCGGCAGCTGCATCGGCTGTAATTCCTAGCGATGCCTGGAGTTTGTTCTGTGCGTTCTCGGCGTCAATAGCGCCCTTCAGCATTAACCCACCAGCCGCCGCAATCGGTGCGGTAATAGCCATCGACATCTTCTCGCCAGCGCCTTTTACCTTGTCGCCGATGTCCTTGAGCTTGTCCGCGTTATTCTCTGCAGCATCCCCAAGGTTGTTTAGTTCGTTGGCGGTACCAGATAATTGACTCTCGAATCGACTTAGTTGTTGTTCGGTGGCGGCTATCTCGCGCTGAAACGCCCGGTATTGTCCCGCGCTAATCTCGCCTCTTGCAAATTGCTCGTTGACCTGTTCCTGTGCCGCTCGTAGCCTGTTGAGCTTTTCGCTAGTGTTTGCTACTGCATCGGTTAAGAGTTGTTGTTGTTGAGCAACAAGTTCCACGTTAGACGGGTCTAGACGTAGTAGCCTTTCGACTTGTTTAAGCTCGGATTGAATACCGCGGCTCGCCTTATTAACATCGGACAATGCTGACGTTAGGCCGGTTGTATCACTCCCGATAACGACTGAGATTCCCTTGATGGTTTCTCCTGCGATGATGTTCACCTCCCCATTTAGACGTAAGAAAAACACCCTTTCGAGAGGATGCTTTGCTTATGCCTAATCATCAAGTAGAGAGAGGGTTATTAATCCCTCTCTTTAACTACTGTAGAATGTATTAATATCTTTTTGGGATGCCTTACGTGGTTTATCATCTTCTTTTCCAGCTCCAGTGAACACCCTAGCGTATGCAAGTAAATCCCTTACCCTAAACTCGTTCATTTCTTCGAACGACAAACCTGTACGCTTACCTATAGAAATCAATTCCAAATCTAATCTTTCCGGATTTCGATCACTTTTTGATTTGTTGTTGCTTTCCTCGACGAAAAAAGCCGTCAGCGGCTTCCTCCAGAGCCGCGGTAAGAAGTGCGCTATCCGAGAAATCGAATCCATCGAGGCTTGAAAGCCACTCAATAAAGCTTGGGAATTTTTCGGGGTGAGCATCTGCTTTGGCCATAGCCCAGATTAACTGCAGAAGCGCCACGGTATCAAGCTTGGAGATATCGACGTAATCCTTATCTTTATCTTCCGAATCTTTGTCTTTACCTTCCGATTGATCTTTCGGTTGCTCGACAACACTTTTCTTTATAGCCGCTAACTTCGTAAGGTCACCAATAAGATCGGACTTAAACTCCTGCTTGTAATACAAGAGGGCCAGAGGTGTTGCCCTGACCCGTACTTTCTGTTCACCGATATTAAGCTCTTTCATGTGGTCCTCCTTATGCAAATACTGGGACATATACAGCATCGAAGAATGCGTTATAAGCTGCAGTATTTGTTGCCGATAATTCCATGACACCTTTCGGGATATCCTTGCCGCCGATTTCAATTGGGAATATGGTTAGATTTAAAACATCGGTGTTAGGCTCGATTGTTTCGCCTTTGGTTTTCTCCTCTTTAGCTGGTCTGGACGCTTGGCAATCGTAGTAAACGAAACGCCGATTCTTATCGTCTCCCTCAACCTGCCCAAGCAGTGCAAACCGTTTAGGCACGCCTGATGCAATCTCGACCATCATTCCGTTAGAGTCAATTTCCCATCCAAGCATTTCGACCAGCACTGAATCGGGCACAAGGGCCATTTCCAACTCGGCAGTGTAACCATTATTGGCAGTAACAACGAAGTACGGGCCGTTGTCTGCGTAGAATGTTGATTCTTGGCCTTGTGCTGTTGGTGTAAATCTTACCGCTCCTGGAATTGCAGTTGGTACACCCCAGCCGGTTGCTCCTGCCGCAACTGCAGTTGATGCCCCGACGGTTACGCCTGTTGCTCCTGGAGTGAAAGCAATTGCTAGTGTAGCATCGTTAGCCGCGACGACTTTTGCTGTTAATTTAATTACTCCACCTACGTTGCTTGCCACAAAGTCCTCGCTGATGGCGGCGTTGTTGTTCAGTGTATTACAAACCGCACTTGCAACCTGAGTTGCTGTTGCGTGGGACTCTGCTGCTAGCGCAACTTTAACACCCAAGGGTGAGCCAGTAACTGCCGCCGATGTTACCGTCACGGTTATCTCGCCATCAGTAGAACATCCGGCTGTAACCTCGATAGATTCAACTTGAGCTACGCCTTTGAATGCGATATGAACATCTTCAAGACCGTACGTAACTTTGTTCATGCGTTAACCTCCTATTAGTTGTATTGTATAGACTACTTGGAACATTTTTTCTGAGTCGATCCATGTTTCGGACTTTGAATAAGGTAAGCGTAGTTCCTTGAGTTTATCCTGGACTAATTTCTCGCTGACTGGATCTTTTTTGTTCGTGTAGAGCTCGATATTAAAACTACTAATCTCAACATAGTTTTGATTGTCAGCCTTGAAATCATCGTCGTTGGCGAATTGATACGTGATAAACGGAGGAGGCGGAGCAGGATTCTCAAGGGTGGATACGAACTCGCTGTAGGCCACTGGCATACCGAGGCTTTCGAGTGTTGCTAATAATTCGGGTTGCGTCATACATCCACCCTCCTACCGTTTCCAAATCTCTTCTTGACTAACTAGTCTGATTTTGCGTGGGAGTTGTGCTGGATTTACCATTTGGATAATACGCATAAGTTGTTCCTCGGCTAACAGAATCTCGTTGGTTTCTTTGTCATATCCCATGACACCTTTATATTGCCAGTCAAATAGATTATAAAGTTCAGTCCCCTTATTGAACTTATCACACTTTTTGCATTCGGTTATTTTAACGCCGAACGTTAAGCTTCCTGCTGGCCTTTTCTTTTTGAACCATTTCTTCCAAAACATACTTACACATCTCCACCTCGTTCGATGATCCTTCGAATGTGATCCGGTAGTTCCTGTTTATTCCGCATATACGCAGGGAAGAAATGCGGGAAGGCCCGAGCTCTTCCTCCACCGCGCAAGGCGTGACCGAATTCGAGTAAATGGACTAGGTTGTAGTATTTCTTATTCCAGATAATACGCCTAGTTTTTCCGTACTCGTCTTTTGACGAAATAATTAAGGCCCTCGCATAGTTACCATTGCGAAAAGGGGCAGCCTGAGCAATCTCTACAAGCATTGTCTGCGCTACTTCATCTGTTTTTCTTGCGATCGCTGCAGACACATCTTCCGTGTATTCCCTGACTGCACTTGCGATTGCGTCACCCAGTTGATCGATTCGGATACCATTAGCCATCGGCAGCCACCCTTTCACAGCTCAGGCGGATCTTTTCTCCGCGTCCTTCTGTACGGATGATACGGTAGGTAACGGCGTTGTGCTTCAGTTTTTCTTCACCTTGGTATTCACGCGTGTATATTTCGAATCGCTTTTCAGGACGAAGACCAGCGACTGCAGCATTGTAGAATTCACCGGATCCTACCGAGAGTTCTTCGCCGAAGACTAGACGTTCCGCGGGTACCTTAATCTGGTTACCGAGGTTATCCGGAACGACTGTGGAGCTAATCAAATAAACAGCTTGATCTTGCCTGCCCATTTAAACCACCTCATCACACCATCAGGTAGACGTCGACAACCTTACCATTAAGTGCTGTGTTAAGGTCGACCGTGTTTGACTCGAGTGCTGTTGCGGATACTGCCACAGTGGCGGCTGTCGCTTCCTTTGTGTTGTCGTGGTATGCCGCCAAGACGGTATTGTGAGCGAGCTTATAGGGTAAACCAAGTTTGTCTCCCCAGCCAACGCTTACGGTGTCGGTTCCAGCATGAGTTTCTATGGGCAGATCAATTTTTGTGACTGTCTTAAATGCTTTCGTTCCTTCAACGGCAGTAGCTCCATTTAATGCGATAGTCTCTGTGATAGCAGCGCCAACGTAGTTTGTTCCGGTAATAACAACATTACCAGCTATCCCCGCAGCATTCCCTTTGATTCGAATACTTCGCGGTACCACTGGATTCGTGATTACAGTCGTGACCGCTTGGGCTTCGGCAGTTAAGGCCACCGCCGCATGTACTCCGGTGTCACTAGCCGCAACTGCCTGAGTGGTGGACCAACTCATATGAGCTAAGAAAGCGCGGTCTAACGTTATTCCTGCATCATTTTTAATAACCTGTCCTTTAGGATCAAATGATCTCATCGTATAACCTCCAATTAAATAATTTAACCCATTGCTAATTGGCTGAGCAAAGTATTAAAGGCTGGGGAGAACTTAATCTCCCCGCCTCCTACATTCCACAAATCGGCGACACCCATGACAATGACTCCAACTGCCAGGTCATCAAGCATCATCTCATCGGATACCCCAGCCCGCTTCATGAATGACTTTACTGCCAGAAGTTTTTGTGTAAGGACTCCATCGAAGGCCGAGCTTTCGACCTGGATATTGAGTCCTTTTTTGCATTCGGTCAAAAGCTCAGCATCGGTCATCTAATAACACATCCTCGTTTAATTATCGGTTTCTCATTGTGGATTATCAGGCGCCCTTCTTGATGATAACAACGCCATTAGGGTCAATGAGCTTGCCGTCGACGATCATGATCGCTTTGTCGATCCACTCATTGGTGTCGTGATCGAGGTAGCGGTACATGGTCATTTGCATATTGGTGTTTAATCCGTAGTTTTTGAGGTTGCAGTATACAGCCACGACAGCACCGACAGCAGCATCATCGTAGTTTGCAACCACATCGTCTTCAACTAAGATTACTTCTTTGCCGCCGAACCGTTCTTGGGCTCCATCAGTGATACCGTAGTTAATCCGTCCGATTGGTTGACCGTTAGCGTCCACCATGCCATCAACGTAACCCTCAAACGTTCCAGAGGCCATAATGAAAGCGGCTCCGGCTTTATATTTCAGAGGCATTTTGGCGAAGATCTTCTTTTTCCATGCGTCCCATGCGGTGAAATCTCCAGATGCAATTGTTACGACTTGTGCAGCTGGTACTCGTGGATCAACAGTGATACCAAGTGCTTTTCCGTTACCATCGCCAGAGATAATCGCGAGATCCATTCCCTGCACCATGGCCTCTACGATGAGGTCAGTGATCGTAGTTTCAAAGCCAGTGAGTGTTACGGTGTCAGACAAGAGAGAGGTGGATACCTTGCACTCCAGACCGTAGTAGCTGAAGGAGATATTCGTATTGGCTGTAACTTTTTTCTTGTCTGAGGTTGCAGCCTCTCCAATCCATGTTGCGGTCGGCTTGAGGGAGAGGATTGGAACTGTTACGCCGCCTTTGATATTGAGCTTGCGAACACGATTGAAAATCTGTCCATACTCAGTGACTTTCCGGATTACTTCATTGAGGATTGTGCTGGGGATTACTGCAGAAACATCTGTAGTTGTGGTCATGGCGTCAGCACGAAGCTCAGGCGTGATCTCCCCGGTCTTCGCAAACTTCATGAAGGCTGTGCGGTATTCGAGAGTAGAGTATTTATCTTCAGGTTCTGCGGTGCGAGCTGCAGGAATTGCCTGATTCGGTACGCCGTAGGTAGCCAAGGGGTTAATGCCTCCGGTTGGAGCGCTACGTTGTGCTGGATCTGTACCGTGTGGTTCTCCTCTGAATTGAGGATCAGTGGCAGGTTGTGTGTTAACTGCTTCCCTTAGCGCCAAGAGCTGAGCGTCAATCATTTTTCCTTCGGCAGCAAAGGCATCTACTTCTTCAGTTGTTTTTGCGCTACGAATTGCCTCTGGTAATGCCACTTTTCGTGCCTCAAGGTTTTTAATCATTTCTTCGATTGTCATTATCTTATACCCCCTAAATTTAATTCTCGGATTATTGCTTCCTGGTGTTTACGAAGTTCCAGTTCTTGCCCGCTTTTTGAGTTATCCAACTTAGACCTGGCATTCTCCAATGCCGCCTTATCCACACTATCCAGTGTTTCGTCACGGGCTGCCATTATATTAGTCTCCTCGTATTGAGGGGACCATAACGCCGATATTTCATAGATCTTTTTGAACTTATGGATCTCCCTTGTTGGCAAATTGCTGTCAAGGTTGAGCCATTTTTCCTCTTTGATCGTGAAGGAAAAACTCATTCCACTAACATCTTGTCTTTTAATGGCGGAGTATAGGGCTCTTGCCTCTGCGTTGTTATCGACATCAAGTTTAGCTCTAAAGCTTAACCCTCTATCATCAACGATAAGCTGCATCGTTGAATTTGCATTATTATTTCTACTTCTTGCCAGTGGAATGGCTTGGCCTTTATGGTGAATAAAAAAAGGAACGTCCTTTAAGTCCGCTCCATCGAGTGCTCCACGTTTTATAACTTCAGAGAACCAGTTCCCAACGTTTGTTTCCACTTCGTAGGGTATTACAAATCCCTCTATAATTGCACCAGGTTCACTCTCGCTTGGTTCAATGGCTCTGAATTCTTGAACTTCAAAGTATCTATTTAGTCCCTCATCCCTTTGTTCTGGCTTGCCTTTAGCCATTGCTTAATCCCCCCTTATTCCAATCCCTCTATAATCTCTTTTGCCTGTGCTTTGGTGACGCCGATTGATATAGCAATAATATTAACGGCCTGCCCAAGGGTTAATTTCCCATCAACGTACTGCTCCATTACGGCCAGTAGTGATTGTGTTTGCGCACCATTCAACGACTTGCCTGCGACATCCTCGGCTATCGCTTCTACCTCTCCTTCGCCAGCTAGCGCGCCATCCTGCGCGCCTGCGCCTGGTGCTCCAGCCCTTCCCATTTGGTACTCGTTTATAAGAGACTTGTCCACATAATTAAGGCTCTGAGTAATTCTCTCCCCACCAGGTACCGGAGGATAGCCAAGTAGTGCTAGTTTCTGGTTATCCTGCAAGAGCCCCTGCTCGCCTGCTGTTTTCAGCAGGCTAAGTTTTGACCTTGTGCTTAAGTACATCATGTCTCTTTGATAAAAGACCATCTCATTACCAACATCAAGCTCGCGCTGCGTGAACAGACACTTCGAAAACGCCTGACAAAGACTTATAAGGATAGGCTCAAGCTTCTTTTCATACCACGCCTGGTATTGCTCATCCGTGAAGTCTCCGCTCAAGATGCATGCAGGAACACCTATGTAGTTCAGGACCTTGTTTTCGAGGAATTCCATCGTGTCTTTATCGATAAGCTTTGGGTCAACGGTTATCGGCGTGTAGTCGCTCTTTAAATCCAGTGGAAGTATTCCGGCTACACCACTTGCCATCTTGGCCTCAAATTTGTCTCTCTCCGCCTGCTGCTTCTCGTCATCAAGCATAGTTGCGATCTTGATGATTCCACGTATTGAGAGGCTTGTCTTGACCGCCTTGCCTATCCCTTGTAAGACTGTGTCGTTAATCTCAAGGACTTTCAGCAGTGCGGCATTATCTGGCTGACCGTTTCTACCTCCGCCCATGATGGAGTTAATTGAAAACTTCTTCCGAAGGTGGATGACGTCCGAGTAGGCCAGCATGAAGTTGTCACCGCTCTCGAAATGCAGGTCCACAAATAACTTTCCGGTTGAGTCTTGGACAAAATCGACGCGCCTCGGGTCCAGTGGATAGAACGCGGTGTAGTTTATATAGGTGCCGCGATTATCCGTAATTGTCTCATAGACTGGATAAATGAATGCGTTACAATTCAACTCCAATAGCCAAATAATCTTCTCGAGAAAGTCTTTTGTCGTCATCAGCTCATTTGGGGCAAATTTAAACAGCCTGTTTAGGCTGCTGTTGACGGTTGTCTGCATTCCGTTTTTATCGGTTCGAATATGCCTTGGCATGAGTTTGCTTATCTCGGTTGCAATTACGTCGATGCAGTTTTGCACAACATCAGAGGCATAAATTGACTGTCCAAATTGCGAGAAGATCGCCAGGTTACCGTCGAGGAATTTTGCGTACTGCATTTGACGTTGTTTTTCTTTTGAGCTAAACATGTTTTTGATAAAATCTGCAAAGGCCACTAGTTTATCACCACCTTCAGGAATTTAATTAAGCTGCAGTCCTCTTAACGAGCTCCAAGAACTCTGTCCTGTTATCAATATAGATCCTATAAGCAATGATCATAGTCACGGCTCCGTCAATCTTGTTGTCGTCTTTGCCCTGAACTTTAATCGGCCTGATATCAGCCTTAGAATTCATATCCATAGCCGTATTTTCAAGGCACATTTTATCGATTGGATCATCGTTGTAATTGATCAGCTTGCTTTTTAGATCTGCTTCCACAAGACTCATCGGTTGAGACATGCTTCCGAATTCTTGAGACACGCGCTGACAATCAAAACCGTAGGATTCCATTTCCTTAACCCAGTAAACAGCGGACCATTTGTCATAGCCGACCTTGAAAAACCGTATCCCGTATTCCTTGTAGAGATTAACAAACCATGCCGTTACGTGCCTGAAATCATTTTCATTGCCATCAGATATTACAACGCGATCTTCTCTTACCCATTGTTCGTATTTCTTGCGCTCTTCCTTTGACATGTTTTCAAGCTTCGACTGAGGAATGAAATATTTCTGCAACATGTATTTTTTACTGCTTCCAGGCTTCATCAACAAAGCCCTTGCGTTAGTTAAGTCTCCGGTCTTGGATAAGTCTACGGCTCCAATTGCAAAGCAGTTTCTGAAATCCTCGATGTCAAATGTTTCAGGGTTGTTGATATCATCCGGAGTAAGCCATGCGGTTGCGTTATTTTGCTTCTCGTTGAAATCCTTTGACAAAACAAAGACGCGCATCTTCTTACTGGTCTGAGCTTCGGCGATCATCTTGCGAAGAAAGCTCCATTTTTTAATTACCCCGCCGCCGGGGTTGCTTTTTGCCCAGGACTTTTCGCTTTGCCATATTTCCGTTTCGCTGTCCTGAGTGTAAAGCCAGATCAACCAGCGAGGACGTTCGAGTTCACCGGATAGGACCTGACGAGCTTCTTTTAATCGTTCGTCTAGGTACCCGTCATTCACAACTCCTTCGGTGGTAAGCTCGTAATATAAGGGCTCATCCTGAGTGGAGAGCGCTTGCCTGATTGGCATCGTTGAAGTATTGTCTTTTAACTCGTGGACTTCATCGACGGCGCCAACCTTAATATTCTTACCTTCCTTGGCTCCAGTCTTGGCTGAGATTTTTTTTATTTGACCTTTGTTTTTGTAGCTGAACTTACCCGTCTTCTTTTGTTTTTTGGGATTGCCGAAGAAAATCCCTTTAATATTGCTACGGGTAACATTCGAGAGAGATTTACTTTCTTCGCGCATACAGTTAATCGCTTGGAACATAAGGTCCGCTTGCTCGTAATCATTACTTGAACATAATATCCTTGTCCCCATCTCTCCACAAAAAAACTCAGCGAGACAAAGTGCTGAGATCAGAGGAGTTTTTCCATTTTTTCTGGCGACTAGGAATAAAACATCTTGATAAAGACGAACGTGTCTGCCGATTTCCTCATCATAGATCTTAAAAATATATATTGCCTCGATAAATGCTTTCTGGAAGAGCATGAGTATGAATGGTTTCCCTGCAAAGGGAGCTTCGAAGTGCTTGCATTTGGTTTCAACGAACTTGATTCGCTTATGGGCATCCTCGAATTCTACTTTTATTGTCTGATCACTGAAATGAGAGAGTAGGATATCCAACGTTTGCATGAGCTCGTGGCCGATTATTATCTCGCCGCTTTTACATTTGCCGATGTACTCAAGGAGGGAGGAGTGGGTGCCGTTTATTGTGTCGCTGAGTGCGTTAAACATTTACCCATCACTCACTTTGAATTTCTCTTGCCTCAATCATAATATCAACTAGCTCGCCAAAGCCGTTAAATACGTTATGAACAATAATCTCATACTTAGGCTCAATTTCCCCTGTTTTCAGCTCTCTGAACAACGGGGATAATGCCTCGTATTCAATTTCATCACGCATAAGCATGTATTCTGCTCTGATTATTACTAAATTTGAGAATATCTTAAGTATCTCTTCGCTTTTTCCTTCGCGGATCAATTGCCTGGTTATCCTAAACCTACCTCGTCTGTGGATTAAATTCTTCATTCTGTTCCCTCCGTCTTACTCGAACTCATCCAAATCATCATCATCCTCGATAATATTCTTCATCAACACTCCATTCAGTGTCTTTATGACCACGGAATAGCTGTTTATGTTCTTTAAATACTGCTTCGCCGTCTCGATCGGCTTTTGGATCCCTGGATGCCGGGGGTGAATCTTCATCATGCCGGTCTCCGTGATTTGTTGTTTTAGGATGAAGTTTTCGGCTTTAAGGAACGCTGCGTCTTCGATAAGTCCTTCGACGAGTTTTCTTCGGGAGTCCTCTACATCTTTGAATATCTCAGTCAACTTCGCCAGTTCTTTCGCGTACTCTTCACTTTTCGACATAAAACGGAAAACCTCCAGGGATTTTCAAAATTTAAGGCATGTGTGTAGATAAGG
>Ga0209728_1000662_pt1 | contig 25377 bp, 30 predicted proteins | sample RifGroD1_FD_183997 | JGI IMG/M metagenome (GOLD analysis project Ga0209728, IMG submission 183997) | Groundwater microbial communities from Rifle, Colorado, USA - Groundwater D1 (SPAdes) (version 2) | ecosystem: Environmental > Aquatic > Deep subsurface > Groundwater | place: Rifle, Colorado... | reverse complement strand
TGGATTTGTGATAAACGAAGAAGAAGCCCGCATGGTCAGGATGATATTTTCCATGTACCTGGAACAAAATTTAGGCTTACGGGCTATAGCTGAACATTTAAACAGCATGGGTTTAAAAAGTATGCGCGGAAACACCTGGGCTCACGTTTCAGTTAAAGAGATAATACGAAATGAGGTATACACCGGTACGTTCACCTGGGACGTTATACGGGTAGAAAATAACCACCCAGCTATTATTGATCCTGAGACTTGGAAAAAGGTGCAGGAGAGGCGTATAAGGAAAGGAGATATTAGCGGCAGGGCTCAGAACTCCTTTTACCTACTTTCTGGCTTGCTTCGCTGTGGAGTATGTAAGAGTGCGACCATGATTGGCCGTTATGCACGCAAGAAGAAGGCAAAAGAAGGTTTTTGGGAGTACCGGTACTATGTATGTAATAATTACTCTACTCGCGGCCTGGGTACTTGTAATCAGTTGTATATCAAGGCTGACGAACTAGAAGCACTGGTGTTAAATGATATTCAGGAGTTAGCCACCCAGGGCATTTCCACTGTTGGCAGAGAAGAAATACCGTCAAATATTGGTTTGCTTAAAGAAGAACTGGCGTTTAAGCACAAGGAAATGGACAAACTAAAGCTGATGACACTGAGAGCTGCAGAAGCCTATGAGCGTGGTGATTATGATCTTGACTTCTTCTCGGAGCGGAAGGCATCTATAGCGGAACAAAGGGAAAGCTTAGGAAAAGACATCGACCGGCTTAAAGCTCAAATAGAAGGTCAGGTCACACCGGAAGAAATAGCGACCAGGACAGGGGAGCGACAAAAGATAGCTGCAGCTTTGTTGGAGGAGACGGATCCGGTTAAAGCTAAGGCACTGCTGCAGACTATTATTGACCACATAGAAGTAGTTAGCGTGGATGATATCACAATTGCTTATCGTAGTTAGTTAGTTGTCGGTTATGTACGGCTTGCTTTGCCTAACCGTACATAACCGACATACGAACAAAGCCAGTAGAATCAAGGCTTAACGTATTGGCACTATAATCCCTCATACGCCTTTCTTCTTTTATAGATATCCATCTCCACATCGTCAATATATTTGCCGTACAGCTTTGAGCATTCTACCCGCCTACGATCTCTATTTTTAATCAGTTTTGGTGGTGGCTCCATCCTACCCAAAAACGCTGGAGTGTTTGGGGTATGTGGCAAAACTATTTTATTTACAGCAAAGTACCTGTCAGGAATCCGTGTTAGGTCCTCTAAAGTAAACGGATACAACTCCTCCAGCAGGTCCTGATATGTTTCTTTGCTACTCCGAAATACTGAATACTGACAACCGGCATCCTTAATAGTTTTCGTGAGTTTAGCGAAATCCCTAAAATTATGTGCCGACCAGTACAACTTTAGCCTCCACTTCCTCGCCTCTCTCACCATATCCGACCAAAGTATTGATGAGGACATAAACTGGTGAGGCTCATCCATGACCATGACTGCCGGCCGACGTTTATTTTCCGAAACATCGTATCTGGAAAGTACAGACAGCCAAACCTTGGCGATTAGAAATGTCACGATTCGATCCGTGGCAATGTCTAGTAGTTCGTCTTTGGGTACTCTTAAGCCAATGAAATACGGTCCCTTCTCATCACCATCAAGCCACTTTCTAAAGTCTATCTTAGGATTGCCCCGCTGAAGTATACAGTTCCCCATTGCTTCATTGCTTAGTAAAATATTTAGCCGGTTCATAATTGGCCCGACAACTTGTTGCTGCTGTCCCTCACTTGCATCCTGGAGTGTCTGTAGAGTTTCCGTTGTCTGTAAATCAAGTTTATCTTTTAATAGCAACCCTCTATAAGATTCAGAAGTCAGTGCTAATATTACCTCCAGCAAACTATTTCCCGGCTTCTTCAACACCGCTTTACCGGCAGCCGACAAGTAAGATTCCATCCTTGGCTTCATTTCCTCATCACTTAGATTCTTAACGAAATGGATTAATTGGGCTGTTAATCTATTCGCCGCCTTTCGTGCGCTTATATCTGTTGTCCCTTTATCGCTATATATCTTCCTGGTTATCTCTGACCAATTAAGCGGTATCGGGAATTCCAAGTTTCCAAAGTCTAAATCTATAATGTGATCTGAAGGAAATTCTGCCGGCAGTGCGTCTCGAATTTGATTGATTAGACCTCCATCGGCCACATCAATGGCGACTGCGCTAAACCCGGAATGTAAAAATCCAAGAGCTACAACTGCATCCTGAGTAGTTTTCCCGGTACCCATGGCACCCAGGCTGATATGTGGCAGGCAAAGAATATTGTGGTCCTGTGTTTGAATTTTTGCTTGCCGGGTAACGCCGCCTTTGGTTACGTGTGCAAATACAATCCCGCTGTCAAATAGTTCATCTGACAGATTAACCTCTCTTTGCCCTATCGCCTCTATCTGTTTATACTCTTCCTGGAGGCCCGCAGTTGGTAGTTGTATTAGCCTGCCTATTTCCGTGCAGCTAAGCAAAATACCGCCTCTAGCTAATATCTCAGCACGCTCCATGTGGTTTATAATGGTTTTAGGGTTTAATTTATGAATGTCCCGACGTACTAGCTCATTATCTCCGCTAATGTCCTTATATGCCCCTGTGAGAGCGTGAAGCGTAATCGCGGCCCGTTCTTTATTGTCTGACTGTGATATTATGCGGATATGGGTTTTAACTACTGCTCCGTGTGGTTTCTGCCTAGTTGCTTCAGTTAATCCGTTAATTAATAACAGCTTTGCTTCCATATCAAACGGCTTGGTTACGCTCTTCTTATTACCACCGGTCAGTTCTATTAGTTCGCCCTGCACAGCTGTCATTGCCGCATTTATGCCGGTAGGTATTAGACCGACAATATTACCCTTGGATAACTCAAATTTTTTAGGCATAAACCCTTTTCTGAAACGCTCATACGCTTTATCTGCTGAATACTCCCACTCAATTCTGCTGTACGGCTCCATCACTATATCTATCATTGCCATGTCACCCGGTAACATATCAGTAGTAGTTGCAAATAATGACGGCATTGGTGCATTGGTATCACGGTCGGTAACAAGTGAAAATATATCATGCCTACGATAGGTAAGTTCTGCCACCTTAATTTTGGTAGCATCAAACACCGGGAAGGTTGCAGGCTTTACCGTCGCTTGGTTCCAAACGGCGAGGATTTTCTGTTTTAAAAAGTCCCGTAAACGACCTGGCACAAAATAATAAAATGCTATTTTGTCCGGCGATAGAAGTATACGAAAAGCTATTCTAACCTGTTCGATATACTCTAGTTTCCTAATATTTACGCGATCTAATTTGCGCGAATAAAACTCTGATAATGTCTTTGGTACTATCTGCGCTTGGTAGTTTCTTTTAACAACAGTCCGATCCGGTATCACCTGCAAGCAAACCATTGGTTCCCTAATTATTTTCATACACACCTCCTAGCCTATGGCGAAAAATTTAATCAGTAAGTAAGCGACAAAGGAGAACCTTATCACCTTTCCCCCGCTTGGCATCCCACACATATAAAAGAAACAGCCGACTACCCCAACAAGCGGGCCGATAATATCAGCGTTTTTAACAACAACTATCACTCCTGCGGCAATTGCAGGCCATTTTATTAAACTTAAAATTAAGTCCATGATAACACCCCTAATGCCTCATTGTTTCGCGAATAGCCAAAAACGCTTCGGGTATTACATACAAGCCTACAAAACCAAGTAATGCCTGTATTATCTTAGTTTTGCCCTCCGGATTTCCGATTATGACCATATACAAACCCCATATCCCAAAGCAAATGCCAACCACAAGACCGAAGTCCTGCATCCTCTCAATTAGAGGCCACATGCGCCTGATTAGGGGATCATCTACTGGAGCCGCTGCCATTAATCCTGTTATTCTCGGCAACGTCTTAACCGCTGAGCTGGCTATTTTCCTAGACAGGCAAACAGTAAAATTAGTTGAAGTTGTGCAAACCACTGATACCCTGGGCAGTAAACTCCGACCGTTAATCCTAATTTCCAAATCTATCACCTCGCAAAATTTTTACCAGGACAACCCCCTTGGACAGGCATTTTTTGAATTACCGCCGCATATGCTGTCGTATAAGCGACAACATTATTGGGTGAGCTATAACTTCCAAACCAGCTTCTCAGGCTGGTTTTTTTGCTGTTCTGGGACTGATTCTGCCGGTTGTTTAACAATTTGCCTAACAACTACTTCAGATTCTGCCAGCTGTTCAACAAGTTTAACTTCACGCTGCAGCTTTGGTTCTGGCTGTTTAGAAATGTTCAACACCCGTCTTAGTCCTTCTCTAACCAGGCAGGAAACGTCCCCGGATTCTATTCCCTCCAAGGCTTCAATGATGTCGGCATCCCTACGTAACCTCAGCCTGGCTGCTACAAATGGCGGCTTTTTCATTGTTCAACCTCCCGTTTTACTTAGTTAAATAATGTTTATTCATGCGAATGGTTAAACATGCACAAAAAGAAATAAAAATAGACTGGATTTTTAGCCCAGTCTGAAAAGTTCGTTCACTGTTTTTCCGTATAGGTCAGATAGAATTAGCGCATATTCTAACTTTGGAACTGCTCCGCGTTCCCATGTACTAATTAACTGCCGTGTAACTTTTGTTTGGCAATACTTCTCCCGGAATATACGGGCTACTTCCTCTTGAGAAAGTCTCAGTTCTTCCCTGCTTTCTTTTAGTATATTTTCAATAGCCATAACATCACCCGGTTATTACTTCGACGCATGTAAAATTATTCCTTTAAAATATTCCACGTGAAATAAAAAATAACGCCCACATCGGGCGCAGAAGGAGACGAGGAAGTAAGTGAATTAGCTAAATTGCTCATTAGTGAAAGGTTGCCCAAATAAACCAAGATTATGCGTCCTGGCCATTGAGCCTGTCGTATAAGTCCTGGTGCCACAACTGCAAATACTGCAGTTCTTTTAGTTTCCTCTCAAGCTTTCTCCTCACCCGCGTATCCATGCAGAGAAAGATTTTGCGTTTGGTTAGGTTTATTTCTTCGAGTGTGCCGAGGATGGCCTTTTCTAGTTCTTCGCGGGTCATCCTAGTTTTCATCTGAAGTGTCATCAATACGCTTCTTAAACGCCATGGACCAGGTGTCCATAACACATATCTGCTCAGCTTGACGAATTAATTCTCCGACTCTCTCACAGGCTTCTTCTGACATTTTATCCTTATCTTCCTCAATACCGTTTTCAATGTTGTTGACAAGCTCTTTTAGTGCAGCTTTCAAATCAGATACTTTCATGTTCTTCCTCCTTTTTGCTGTGCCGATTCTTGTAGTATTCCCGGCACTTACTGCAGTAGGTGATCTTGTCCTTTGTATGGTGGGCGGACACCGGATAATCCATTTCACCACCGCATTGGGGACAGAGGCCAGCAAGTACCCTCTTAAGTCTTAGAGCCTTCATCCTCATCCTGTACCTGCATTGGGTGCAGCAATACAGGTGTCTTTTACTTCTGGGTGCAAAGCTTTTGCCGCAACCAAGGCAATTTCTCATTCAGTAACACCTCTCAGACCGTAAACTCTTCTCATCCTCGCCAGCTTTAACCTAGCCAATAATATTATTTAGCAGCCCGTGTCTTAACTATCTCTAATATTCTCTCAATGTTAGTTTCCCTGACAAAAATGATAGGCTTGTCTTGCTCGATCGCCTCTTCTTTCAACCACCACATAGCCTGATGGCTAATAAAGCGGGTGAGCACAACAAATATATCTGCCTCACGGGTCAGGGACTGCAGTTTTACGTTAACGCCGTCCCCGTCGTGCCACAGTACCAGGCAACCGGCTTCCACTGATTCTTTTGGCCACCCAACGATCAGAACTGTTTTTCCGCTCAGATCAATTGTAGGCTCTTGGATTTCTTCTTTGGTTTCTTCTATTGTGTCCGATATATTCGGTATCGTAACTTCAGCCGGAAGCAACCCGGCAAGCCTCTCTACCTCATCCCGCAGCTCTACAACCAGGCCTTTTAGAGATTTAATTTTTCTTGTATCGCCAGGATCACGAACAACTTCTGCTGGGCTATTTCGCAGGGTGACATTCTGCTGCCTAAGCTTCCCTACCTGGTCAGTCAGTACAGCGTTATCCTGCCGTGCTTCTGATAGTTGACGGCTTAGCTCAAGCGACCGATTACGTTGCTTGTCCAGATCGCGCCCAAGCTGGCCGATCCGCTCAAACAATACCCCGGTTTCCCCGGTGCGCTTCTTAATGACCTTGGCAAGCGCCTTTGTGCGCCAAGGTTCCAGCTCCTCCGGCAAGGGTATATTTAAAGTAAGGTATGTTACCCTTTCCCGGCCATAAATCTTAATCCACTCCTCCATAGGCCATTGCCCGATGGGTGCCCAAACGAATTCTTCTTCAACAATATAGTTGTTAGCCGACCGCCAAAAGGATAGCTTTTGCTCATCCGTCTTAATTCGCTTCTCAGTGTCTTTCCTCCAAGCGGCCACGCTTATGACGCTGGAGCTCGACGGGAGAGGCAGTTCAAGCTGGTTATAGGCGTATGCAAATTCTTTATCAGCCAGATCTTTAAGTAAGCTTTGCCATTTTTCCAGCGCAAAGCTGCAGTAATTAGTCCAGAATTCTTCTGATTTTTCCTGGTAGCATTCCTTCACCTTTGCCAGGCCGCGGTTATACTCGGCTTCTTCTTCTAATGTATGTGCTACTGCATATGGAGTGTCTCCGGCTCCTATTACCGGCATATCCTCAGATCCTATTTTAGTCTTAATCATTTGCTCCTTTTTACCGTTAGATATGTTATACATAACCGTAAACTCCGGCCATTCCTCAACTCCGCAATTTGGGCACCCGACCTTAATAATCTGATATAGACTTTTGTCTAGCTGAGCATCTAAGGATTCCCAGTCTGTTTGCTCTCCGTAGTCTTGCACCCTAACCGATACATTTATTTTGCAGCGCTTACAGCGACGCTCTAAGTGGGTAACAACGTGCACTTTGTTCAGGACTAACTCCTCCCTCATTGATTATTAATGTGAACCTACTTTCTCGCCGTGTCGGTTTTTGAAATAGTCCCGACACTTACTGCAGTAGGTAATTTTGTTCTTGGTTTTGTGTATGGATACCGGATAATCCATATCACCACCGCATTGGGGACACTTGCCTGACAGCTTGCGCTGCAGTCTATACTTCTGTTGCTTTAATCTGTCCGCGGCAGGTAGTGCAGCAGTATAATTGTTTTTCTGATACTGGAGCAAAGCTCTTGCCGCAAGCTAAGCATTTCTTCATAGTAACTCCTCCTGGGTATAAGTGATTAAACAAATCAAGCTTCATACGGCCTATACTTCTTCTTCAGTTCCGCTGCTTCTCCTTTCCGTGCTTCAACATCCGAGCGCAAAAACAATTTAACAGCCTTAAGCTCCTTAAACGGTTTCAACTTGCCGCGCTGCACTAAAGAGTTTAACGCCTGCCGACCAATACCCAGAAGCTCTAAGGCTTCCGGGGTGGTCAAAACCTCTTTGTCAAGAAACTGGCGAAGTTCTTCTTCTGTCTTAAATGGATTCAATGCATCTACCTCCTGCAAACAAAATACTTAACAACTAATACAATACCCAATATAACCAGTAGGCCATCATAGATACTTTGCAGCACGTCACCGAAAGGCCACTGGCGAAATGGCAAATAACATAGAACTGACAATGTTAATAAGTAATCTGAATTTATTCTCCTGTACCATTTCATATTTTCAGGGAGTGTGTTATAATTTTTTTTGGGAGGGGTGGTTTCCCACCCCAGAGGCTCACTTCCGCTTATGCTTACCAGGCTTCTTGCGGTTGTGGGCTTTTCCTTTTTCCCGTCTTCCCTCGACTTTCTCTACTATTGTGAATATTTTTTCTACGATTGTTAGCGCAGTTGCTATAATTCCTAGTGCGAGTAGTAGTATCCTTAGCTTGAGTTCATCGAGCACTCCCTGTTCACCTCCTTTCTATATATAATTATACTATATCTATTTACTATAGTCAACAGCTATTTAAGAATATCTCACTAAAAATAAAAAATAACCAAGGTTATTCCTGGTTATTTTCATCATCTTTATCGTTGCGAAACAATTTATCTCCAGGTCCACATCTCTCATATTCCCTCTGAAGATCCTCAGTTAACATATTTACATAGTGCCTAGTCATTTCTAGTGTGGAGTGCCCTAATATTTTTTGAAGGGCAAATATTTGTCCACCATTACGTAAAAACATAAGAGCAAAGGTGTGTCGAAAAAGGTGTGGTCTGACCGATATGGTCAATCCTGCTTTCTTGCCATACCTCCTAAAGCTTGTCCTAATCGATGCAGTGGATAATTTATCGGTACCTTTCCCGAAAAATATTTTATTTGTTTCGATTAGGGATTGAGCGATAATCCACCGTTCCAACAGCATCTTAGAATTTCCCCCAAAGGGAACCATACGCTCCTTACCGCCTTTACCCATTACCACCTTGATTAGTGACTTGTCAAAATCTATTTCCTTGATGCGTATGCTCAGCGCTTCTGAGATACGCAAGCCAGTGTCAACGAGTAGTTGGATAAGCATACTATTCCGCTGGCCGGAAAAAGTTTTCTGTGAAATAACTGACAGGATTGCCCGTACCTGAGCTTCTGTATAACTATTTATAACTGTATGTTTAGATTTCAAGTATTTTAGCTTTTTAGTCGGGTTGTCCGGTAATGTTTCAATCACTTCGCACAGATATCTAAACAAACCCTTAATTGCCTTTATGCCATTGTTTATTGCGGAAATGCTTAATTTGCCTGGCTTTCCGTCCATCTTTGGGCGGTTGCGTAAATAGAGCAAATAATCATATAATATCTGCTGGGTGATTTCTTCGACGGTGCGTATTCCAGTACCGGCCAAAAACTTTTTAAACTGCCGCAGCGATACCCTGTACCACTCCAGGCTGTGGATGGAATATCCTTGTCCTTCGAGATATACTAACAATTCCTGTGCGGCCTTTTCTATATCCACTTAACCCCTCCTTGAATTTATAGAGGGATCCCGATATACTATATTCGGAACCCTTAGCGGTTTCAGTAGTCGCTCAGTGCTATGTCTGCCAGGACGGGCTGGGCGACTACGTAATAATTAATGAATTTACTATGCCCCCTTTCATCATGTCCATGATTTTGAATATTCCCGGTCCTTAAAAAGCGCAGCTAGACCAGTAATTTGTTTCAACCGCAATAGTTCATCAACATCCATTCCAAGATGTTTCGCAATCCACCCGTCTGATTTACCCATCTCCACAAGTTCGACTACAATGTTACTCATTAGATCGATGTTATGTGTTCCCCTGGCACGGTTATGGCGAATAGTTGAGGCCATGCGTTCGCCGATCTCCTTGTCTATGGCTACAACCGGAAGCATACCATTTTCACGGTCATGGATTCTTTTGCTGGTTTTCAATATCGAATAACGGTGAAAGCCATCAACTACTATATACTTATCATTCACAGCGTCGTAGTAGGTGACTATCGGCTGAGTAAATCCATCTTCCCAAATGGACAGTTCTAGTAGTTTCATCTCAGGTGGAGCTACAGCATTGGGATTGTAATCATTTGCAATCACTTTCTCAATAGGTACCGATATTACATTATAAACCGGGCTCTTAAACTCTTTCATCCACTCCAACCTCCTTTATGTATTCTGTAAAACTACCCCTTGTCCTACTCGCCAAAAAACCTTCTTCGACAAGCAGTTCTCGCAGGTACTCATCTTTCGTTACTAAGACTATAGACCCAATAACACCATCCATTGCTTCGATAAATAGTTTTCTAAAAAGGCCCATGTGCCTGTGTCCTTCGATGACATAACAACTGCCAATTTGATAATGTGACTTTGACTTTTCCTGGAGATAACAAAAACCCAATACCTTTTTACCGTCAAAGGCAATTAACCATACCTTACTGTCATCGTCGTATATTGGATACCCTAGTTCCTTTTCAACGTCACGGCGGGCAAGAAACGGCCCTAGTGTGGCATAAAAGTTTTTGTCCTGGTTTGTCAGCCTTTTTATCTTCATGGCAGGAACCTCCTACAAGTTTCGGTACTTTTCGATTAACTGCTTCTGCCGTTCTACCTGGTTTTTGGTCTGAGCAAACGACAATCCTTTGCATAGGTGATCATTTTTCAGAATACACATAGCCATCCTGCGCCATGTTGGAGCGTAGTGTTTGCTTTCAATATCGCCGTCAAGATGATCCTCGATCTTCTTGTATCTAACGATCTTCTTGTCCTTATGCCCCCTGGTCGCTATCTTGTCAGTTATTACAGCGGATAGAGGCAGTTTATCAAGGCAATCATTAGGCAAACCGCAACCATTCCGGTTCCAGTACCGCATGAAGCGTATAAACCTACTAACATAATTATCCCGCGTTTCAGGGGGCAATGATGCAAGCAATAGTTTCGTATAGCTTTTCCATGTATGCCCTTCCGGAAGTTGTACCTGCCGATATCCAAGTGCCTTGGTGCCGCAGTAAATATTCCCGAAGTTTGCCCCCGAGACCCGGTTTACAACCCTGGCCCATGTTTCCGGTTCTATAATCCGGAATAAATTAAGTCCAATGCGCTGATCGTCACCATATGGCTGGCAAATCCTCATATCGTGAATACTAACACCAGCCTTATAAAACAGATCGTACAACTTATTATACTGCCATCCGTTTTTCCCGTTGGCGGTCCAGATATCTTCTGTTCGCCAATCGTAAATTGGATAGCAATTGTATACATTGTCAGCTATTTTTGTTGTCCAATTCAGATTATTATATGTAACCTTGTTCTGACTGGCAATTGTCCTGAATCGGTTAAGGCTTTCATCAGAACGAATACCTACCAGGCAGGCAGTTTTTTCCCCACCCGAAAACCACTTACCGAATTCCGGAACAAACTCTTCAAACTCCATGCGGTAGCGATAGAAAGGGAAGAAGTCCTGGTCGCTTATAGCCGGAAAATTAGGATACTGTCTAATCCATTTATCCCCCAGACCTGGTTCCCAGCAGCACCAAAACGGCTGGTAAACAGATACGGCGTTGCGTAGATTTAGCGGCAGACATACCCAATACGGGATAATAAGGTCGGCATTATCCTCCAGCATTGCCTGGATATATTTAACTGTTTCATAATATTGCCCCTCCAGGTCAACAACAAGGACTCCTATTTTCTTGGTGATGTTGTTTTTCCGCATATAATCAAGGACTAAATTCAAAGCAACTCCGCTATCTTTGCCCCCAGAGAACGAAATATAAACCTTCTCGAACTCATCGAAAATAATCTTAATCCGTTCCAGTGCGGCATCAAAGACATTTTTCTTAAGGTATTTCTTGCTCACAGCGACTTTATCAACTCCCTTAGGCGATCTTTTTTGGCCTTTACTTTGTCAACCTCCCTCCTAAAACTATCAACAGTATTGCCCTTATTCGCCAAGGCCACGGCGATCCGATCATCGATACTGTTGGAGCAATGAATATCTATGTAAGTTACTTTATATTCCTGTCCGATTCGGTGACAGCGATCTTCTGCCTGCAACCTATCGCTGTAATTAAAAGCGTTATTGTAAAATATAACGTGACGCGCTTCGTTTAAAGTTAACCCATGACCGCCGCATTGAGGTGTGCCAACAAAAAATCTGGCATCAGTATGAAATTTTTTCTCCTCATTGTTACGCTGTTTTTCATTTAGTTTACCATGATAAAGAGATACCGCGCTATCAGAAAAGTTATTTTTCAATATTTCCGCGATATTCCTTATGTCGTGTTGATATTTAGCCCATATAATGATCTTTTTGTCGCGGGGAATACTGCAGACGGTCTCTAAAAGTGTGCTGGTTCTCTCATGTTCAAACTCAATTCTCTGATATTTTCCCTTATGGATCCGTCTATTCCAAAACCCGCAGACAATGCCTTGCAGAGCAGTAAATAGCCGAAATATCGGGATTGAATCGTCGGCATCATCTAATAGATCGGCCAGAATTTCCTCTTTGGCCTGCTCATACCAATATCTTTGCTCTTCCGTCATCCGGAAATATCGAGTTTCGTAAAGTTTCGCCGGAAGGTCCAAGCATTCCTCTTTCGTCACTTGGTAGATATAAGGTTTTATTTTTGCCGCTAAATACTCCACGTTGTGCGCCCGAACAATCATTCCAGGATACTTTTCGGAATACTCCAAATGATTTGCAGCGAAGGAGTAAAACGACTCATACCCTAGTATTTTAGGCGACAGAAACCTCATTTGAGAGAACAGGTCAACTACTCCCTGGGACAGCGGAGTGCCGGTTAATATAAGCCGGTACTGTGCCCGCTTTGATAGCTCCGTAATCCGTAACGTCCGCATTGACCGATGGCCTTTGATATAGCTTGACTCGTCAAGGATAACCATTGTCTGAGTGGTTATAAGTTTGTTGACGGTCAAAACTACGCGGGCACTACTGCTCATTGATTCGATACCAATGACGTACCACAAAACATCTGGGACGTTGCGTTCATTGGTTCTGTCACCAAAAACACAGACGTCAGTATCCGTACAGTCTGTATGCTTTAAGATCTCCTGTCTTGCTGTTTCTTTCAGACTGCACGGGCAATACCAGATAACCTTGTCAATCTTAGTTTTCCTGCGGTCAACTAACTCAATCGACATGCGACTTTTCCCTAGACCCATGTCAACCAGAAGCCCCCCTATGCGCGACGGTTGTACTTTTTCTACTGCCGGTATCTGGTGCGGTAGCAGTTCAGTCCTAAGATTCATCACGCCTGATCCACACCAAAGTTAGGTGTATATGTGGATGGTTTGGTTTGTTAGCACAGTAAAAACAACCCCTTGCCTTTACAATGTTTTGGCAACCGCTAAATTTATCAAGCGTTTTATGTAACTCGCAGTTGCCCGCAAAATGACATTCCTCATGCACGTCGTAAAGTTTGCCGCCTTCCCCAACAAGCATTTAATACACCTCCTAGTCTCTGAATTCATCGGCTATGCCTACCTCATTAGGAATCTCCAGAACTGGCGGTTTACCGTCCGTGATAACCAATTTTTTCTCAGCTGGCGGCGTGACAATTACGGTAAGTATGCTTTCCCATGCCAGCCGTGCTGAACCTATTGCCTTCTGTGCACCTGTCGAGATCCGGAAGTCATATATTTGCGCAAAGTCCAATACCTCGGCAAAATGTTCGGGCGGTACAACAACATCTGGTTTGTCATACCGACTACCATTAACCCCCTTCGCTGCCCGGTAGTAGTCCTCTCCTTTACCCCATCGTACCACCAGGTAACCAGCATAACCACCTGTGGTGCGACACATAATCCAGCGGGTATGCTCTGGTTCGTAACTACCTTCAATTGCCTTCTGCCGCGTCTCGTCGTCAAAAATTCTGACAGGGAACCCGGCAGCAAGCAGTCTATGCCCTGACTCTGCTGCGCGGTCCTGCGAAGTGCCGTTGTGCTTCGCTATTTTTCTTTTCCAGCACAGCCCTGTCCAGTCCATGTCTAGATTATATCTGACGATCTCCCGGAAGTCCTCCCGCTTTTCAGGGAACCAGATCTCTATACTACTTTCAAGCGCCCGAATCTCCGCAACAGTCTCAGTAACTGTATTTTCCGGCCTAACAGTTGCTTCAATTTTTGCCGCATCGACAACGCTCTTAGGTGGTAGCGTTTGCTGTTCTTTTGCTGTCTTAATGAGCAATTTTCCCAGTTCGCGAAGGTTTATATCCCTGTGGTCGATCCACCACCGGGCAGATTCAATCTTTTGCAACTCGTCTAATCCTGACATGAGATTTCCGCGCTCTTCATCGGTGATGTTGCCGTGCAAAAAGCCTTCCGCGCGGAGCAAAACTTCCTGACGTATCGTTTCCGCCCAGGCTATTTGCTTTTCTGTGCCGGCAAGCACTGGGAGTTCCATTGCTTTCGCCGCCTCCACCGCTTCGGAAGTCGCTTTTTCGCGCTGGCGGGCAAGTTCTGCATGATAGCAGGACGAGCAAAGTTTATTAGGCTCTACGTTCTGCAGTCGCCATTCGCGCAATTTGTGTTTACCTATTAAATTAACTATTTCCTCGTGCCCGCAGGCACGGGTAACGGAGTATTGTGCCATTTTATCAACTCCTATATTTCAGTCTCGCCACCCCCGCCCACTCCCGCAATAGTAAGTGAGCAGAAATAGTAGACTAAAACGGGTGGTGATTTGCCAAACTACTATGCAGTTTCATCTATCTCTAACTCTTTATTTGCTTTAATGGCGAGATAGCGCAACAAACGCAACACACCGCTATCTTTTTTAAACGGCAACAGTTCAGCAATAGTAAGGGTTTCTTTTTCCGGGAAATTTCTTTGAATCCAGTTTCTTGTACCCGGATCACAATTCCCAGCGTTCAAGGAGTCCTGGAACACTACAACCATTTCCGGGTCTAGAGCACTAACAGCCAGGTCAATTTTATGTTGTTTTAAGGAGTTTTTGTAATCTGTTTTGAATTTAGACTTGGCTAATTCCTCTACCTGTTCAATATACGTTATATGATTCAGGCAGAAGTCAACTTGGGATAGTTCTAATTCGTAATCGTAACAACTATCCAGCTCCATCTGAACATCCACCGGAGCAGATTCCAGTAAATCACTTTTCCATAGAGCGCAGCCCAACCAAATTTTATTATCAGGTAGCATCTGAGCAACAACCCCGGGTTTTATTAAACTTAAATTTGTTCCGGAAAAATGCTCTTTAAATTTATCTGCATTATACAGGGGATCATCCCCTAGTATTTTCTGAATAAATCCATCCTGGACATAGACAAAATGGTTTGATTCGTGCTCGTAAATTCCTAGACGGGTATGGACGGCGGAAAACTGTTCAACAGTACTTCTCCAACCACCCTCATCCTGCCGTTTATGGACCTGCAAATCTCGTACATCCAAAAACTTGACATAGTTTATTCCTCGGCCTAAGTTGTGTCCGTAAACTTGTACTGTTAATTCGGCCTCTTGAAGCGTTTCTGGATGAAAAGCTGGCATCTTAATGGTTTTAGATTCTCCGGTTAGTCCGGCAACACTTTCAAAGTTACCTTTTCTAGCCGCATCTAGTATTTTAGCAATATAATCCTGGTCGGTGTATGAAAATACCAAACAAGCCTCACCTACACGGATAATAGTTGGCTTATCGGTCTGGATAACCCCACCCAGGGTAGGAATTAAGATCTGAACAGGTATTCCAGCTCCTTCTTGGGTATCGGCAGCGTATAGAAATATTGGTTTTTGAAGCCAACAAACATAACCTTCCGAATAACCAGGACGGTAACAACCAAGTTTCAGTAACCCTACGGATGATTCTAAATATCCTGCGCCCGAAAGACCTGAGCAGCTATAATAATACTGTTTTCCACCCCATAATTCGTGGCACTTTGCAGCAGAATCCATATAAGATAATATTCCATGCTGAGGGTTCATTAAATCCATAAAGCAATCGGTTAACTGAGAGCTAAAATCTGCTTCGATTCTTCTCATTAAAAGTTCCTCCTCGAATTTTATTTTTCGTTAGGCCAGGCAACCCGCCCGACCTAACGGTCTTGTACTCTCTAATAGGTGTGGCACCAATCATGCTTTACTGTACCGTCCGGCATTGCAAGCTCATTGTGGATGTCCATGCTGCACTCCTCGCGTGGGTCACAGCACCCGGTACTCCATTTTCTGAGAAGGACTGGTTTTCCGGTCTCCCTAGCTTCGTCGAACTTAGCTTGGCGCTCAGCGTCTTTCTTCTTCTGAGCTTCCTTCTTCGCTTCAACCGCAGGTCTCATGTACTCAACTGCCTGCTGATAGGTGAATTCCTGCCCCAAAGTTTCTATAATATTGCTGTTGATGTGGTAGCCCCAATAGGTGATTTCCTTTGCTATTCCCAGTCCTGCCAGGATGCTTGCTGCCGGTCCGAAAACTTCCCACCCGCTCAGATGCTCGCCGTCGTGGTAACGTACCTGGATGAGTTTTTGTCCGCTAAGAATAGCCTGTCTTTCGCCTTCCTGCTCGGCAAGTTTAGCTACCTTGCGTTCAGTTTCCTCCTGTTCCCGACGTTGCAGTTCGGCAATGATTTCAGGTTTTGCTGCTATCAGCATGTCGCGCGTTTTCTGAGAAAGTTTCTTTGCGTTAGGAACTCTGATTTGTCCCTCAATATATAGTGAGATGCTATACTTTTTAATAAGTTCTGTCGCTGTCATGTTTGCTATCTCCTCTCGTTTGATTATGTATTACATATTCATAGTATAGCAGAATACTTTTGATTATGCAATACCTTTTCATAAACTTTTTATCGTTTTTTAAAATAGAAAAAGCCCCGGAATTTAAGGCTCCAGGGCTTTCTTGCGTATATATTCGCTGACTGTTATTTTCTCTTTTTCTGCTCTTTTTTCTATTGTTTCTAATTCTGATTTTGAAAGCCGGATAGATTTAGTACTCTTCTTTTCGCCCGGTATTTCAGTCTTTCTGCCGGCTCCCTCACGAGCTCCACCCCTTGGAACCATAGTATCCCTCCCTTTATAATAGTATACTGAATATGTAATACGAATTCAAGTTAATTTTAGGAAAAACAAAAACCCCACAATCCCAGAAGGGACGCGGGGTAGATAGTTTGAGGAATTTTAATGTTATTTTAAGTTTCAGACGTTATTATTTGTATTGCACCCCCGATATTAACCCCCGGCAAACGGGGTTCTTTTTAAAGCACCGGCCAAATGCCGTTTACATATACCCAAACCTCCTTATCACCTCCGCTTTGCGGGGGTTTTTCTTTGGTCAGAATAAGACAAGTAATTTATTGACAGGACAATAATATCAGTGGTAATATGGTCAAGTCGCTTTAAGGAGGTGGGAATAATTGACTAGAGAATTGATTAATGAGATTTTGGAGAGCGTTGGGTTGGAGGAAATTATTGAGGAAGACGAATAAAACCGGAGGCGGGATGGGCCTTCGGTTTTTTGTTTCATAATAAATTTATGTTTAAGCATTGTCATCTAAAAACTGTTTAGCGAAATCAAAAATAGGAAAAATAATCTTTAGAAATTCATGTTCAGAAAAATGTTTATAACTAAATATTGCCCCATCCTTTGCTAATAAAATCTTATTTGGTTCTAGATCAGGATCCTCGTTTGGGAAATCTAACCTTAAGGCAGATATTAAACCGTGCGCTTCATACCTGTCCCAATCTTCAGTAGAACTAACATCACTACCGCCGATGTAGGCGACATTAACATTTAATAATTGAATTCTACTAAACCAACCTCCTTTAATTTGAGGTCCTTCGGATTCTTCTTCATAGGATTGTTTTAATTTAGCTAAGTCTATTGAAATAGGTTTTACTCGTAACTGATTTTGATTATCAGCAGTTAAAGAAGCCCACCTAATTAGCCTCTTAAATGCTGCATTAAATATTGGCTTTGCGGAATAAGCACTTATAAGCCATTTGTGTTCAGAGTCTACAAATGCGGGAAATGTTTTTTCTGTAGCAATATGAATAAGATCATCAATTCTACCATGTTCCTCGGAATATCCTATGCCCTCAAAATTTTCACCTAGGTCGTGAGTTATATTTAATTTAGTAAATCCTCCAAACTCACTTTGCCCCAAATGTTCAACCTTTGTTTGAAGAAGCACATTACTTGCTGGATTAATAACCATTGGCTCTGTCTTAACTGGAAACTCTTCGGGGTATCTTTCAATCATAAATAATTTTGCGGATATTGCCATTCATTTTCCTCCTAATTAATTGGTTGATAAGCTATTAGATTTTATAAATTGCAAAGACTTTTTAAAGCGATAACTTAAATAATAGTTTACGTACACTTGTTATTAAATCCTCTCTATTTTGCGAATAAATATATATTGATTTTTCACTTGCATTTAAGGTATACCTACCTGGTTTTTTGGAAAGTGAAAATTTTTTAACTTCATCACTTTCAATCCCTTTTATAAATAACTTTTTAAAGTAATCGTTATCCTGTTCTCCGGATTCTATTTGTAAAATAAATTTCCTATGCAATATATCTTGTAGATTATTTTCTAAGCCTGAAAACAAACTTGTTATAAATTCATCTAGTACTTTTTTTGTTTGTCTATATTTTACATGTGCATCTCCAACTACTTTAATATATATTATTTTCTCATCAATATCTTCTCCTAAATCATCCGTAAAATCTCCATAGGCTTTAGTTACTACAATATTAATTCCCAATGGCATAAAGGTTATTAGAATTTCAGAACCATTTTTTCTCGAATAACTTTCTACTTCATCTTTTAAATTTTTTAAATTATTATAATCTTTTAAGATACTAAGAATTAGTTTTTTAAAGTATTTCTCGTCAATATTCTTAGCTGAACTTTCTGGCAATTTAAATTCTGCAATATATTTCCATCTGAACTGTATATCAATTAACCAAAAGTAAATCATTAAAACATATCTTTTAGCAAGTTCAGCATTTTGAACTAATAACTGTATGGTGGCTATGATTAAACCAATTATAGCCACATCAAAGCCGCTCTTTAAAAAACGGTAGGCTATAGTGAAAACATAGATAACAAGAAGGAAAACCCACCAATATTTCTTTATACATTTATTTAGCATTAGTGGTATTCACCTCCTGTGATATGCAGCCAACTTTGAGTTCAACTCTAACTAAGGTTGTTTTTTGATTATATTATATGTTATAATTTTGGGTTTGTAAAATTAAATACTGTATACAATTTAATGAAGCGTTTAAATTATAAGCTTCCTCTCCTAATCTTCAATCCCAAACCCTCTCCAACACCCACCCGACCTCATCACAATACAAATCACAGACCAGCCCCCTGCTCTGTAAAACACCGGTACCTGGGCAAATAAATATGTGCCTTAAATTCAAAATAAGCTGGGACATATTCTTTAATAGTACAATGCGCTACCTGGTAGTTCAGACCACGCCACTGGAACTCAGCGGGCATGTTGTCCGGATCGGTTTTAACTTCTACTGGGTGTCGGTATAGCTTACTCATTTGCATCACCTGGGAGTATTATAAAGGAAGTAAATAAGAAGAGGAATATTTTTTTATTTTTATGGTTATAATTAAAGTGATTATACTTCATTATGAAAGGGGGGTATAATCAGATGATTATATTTGTTTTTAACAAGCTCATAATCATCATTACTTTTATTTCCGTATAAATACGGGGAATCTAAGCCTCAATAAGAATTGAGGCGAAGGTTCTCCGATAAAATATTAATATAAATATAAATATAAATATAAATCGCTTGCAAGAGCGGTTTTTAAATTTATAAAACAAAAAAAGCCCCACCTTTTGGCAGAGCAATAACATAAACAAAAAATTAATTCGCGTTAGTATATTTTATCCAGCGTAGGCAATCTTATGATGTTTGGCTTTCCACTTCGTCAGTCACGTCCCCAGCATCCATCTGCACGTCAAAGGATCTCATGCTTTTGTCGGCAAGCCAGGCCTGCTCCACCGCATTTCTGATATTCTCATATGACAGGCCAGGCAGGTTGTATTTGCTCATGCTTTTTTGGAAAAATGCAAGAGCTTCATGCAGCTTATCCGCCCCGTTTTTGTCCTTGAAAACGGTCTCAGCGTAAACGAAAGCCTCGTGGCCAAGCTCCTTGATAAGTTTTTTCTGAGCTGCTGTTGTGCTGGCATCCAGCCAGGCGGCAACGACTGGCTGATACTTTTTGATTTGTACCCCGACATAAGAAAATAGTGTTAGGGCCGTTAAATATACCAAGATGGATATTAGCTGGCTAAATGACTGAGAAAATATTTCCTGCATGGTTTTATACCTCCTAATTAAATTTTAGCCCTAGCGCAAATGGCTAGGGCATGGTCACCCATAATGGAATCCATTTGGAGTTACTTGGCCATCTGGCACGGGCATCACCTACCTTTCCTTGTATGCCTAGTCATAACTAAACTAAAGCACTTTTCTTTAATGTATTAAGCGACACTTTCAGCACAAACCACTTTGGTGCTGATTCATCAGGATCATGGTCCCCGGCAATCAGCCCTGCTTTTTTGGCGTCCCTGATAATGTCCAACTTCCATTGCTCCGGGCCCGGCTGATTCGGTGTAGTTTCCGGCAGTTCTACCCCTAAGAAATCGCAAACACCTTGGGCAATGGCCTTTGCCGTCCTGTCCTGAAAATCTTCCGACTGCAGCAGCGCCTCTTCTGTAGGGTTGCTAATAAAAGCCAACTCCACCAGGGCGGACGGCATCTTGCTCTGTCTGAGAACGGCGAAGTTTGATTCTTTTACCCCCCGGTCTGTCAGCCCTAAAGCCGAAACCAGACGTTTTTGAATCATTTGTGCCAGCGTTTTACCTCGGACTGAACCTAGATAACAGTGTGTCTCTGTGCCATGCGCTGCCGGATCCGTCGCTGAATTGCAGTGAATCGAAACAAAAACATCAGCTCCGGCCTGGTTTGCCACGTTCGCCCTGGCTGTTAGGTCAGCGCTTACGTTAGCGCCCAGGGACTTGTCAGTATCACGGGTCAATACAACGGTCATAACTGGCTGTAAAAGTACAGCTACCTTTCTGGCTACCGCCAAATTAACTACTTTCTCCTGCACTCCGGTCGGGCCGATGGCGCCAGGGTCTTTCCCGCCATGCCCCGGATCAGTAGCTCCTTTTTTCATAAACTCATTCCTCCTATTTCGCTAAATTTACAAAAATAGAGGCTATGACACCAGCCATAACCCCCATCAGCCACATTTTCATATTGTCCACCTTCGAATCAACCCTCTGGATAGTTCCGTTTAGTTGTGCATCCCGCTCTTTCAAGTATTTCACCTCTGCCTTCAAAGTAGATAGTTGACTAACAATTTCTTCTGGCTCCACTGCCCTCCCACCTCCGGTAACCAAATAAAATAACCGCCCCTTTGGCGGTATACTTTCGAGCCTTGATTTTACTGAGGTTTACATAGGTATACTTGTATACATTTTGTATACCTATTATTTCACGTAAAATAATTCAGTCACATTGTCAACGACACGCTTCTACATTATCTTACAAAGGAAACACCTCCCTGTCGTCGAATATTCTCAATGGGAGGGAGGTGTAATTTCAAACTACCGCTGGGCTAAAGATTTTCCGATCAGGCTGTGCAGTTCCTTTGATATGCTTTCAATATCATCGTTGCTCCTAATGTCCACATTGTTAATATTAATAATACACTTCTCATGGTCATGATTGCCTATAAGGTAATCCCTCAAAATATAATCGGGTGATATTGGGCAATCTATACAACCAGGTCGTCCGTGACAATGCTCACTACTACTCTGGCACGGCCTTCCCTGTTTTGAGGCGTGTACTATTTTTAGCACGTCCTCAATTATTTTTTTAGGCTATTCGGATTAATGGATTGAAGAGGGGTTAAAGACTTCCCTCTTCAAGTAGTCGTGCTAGTGTTGAAATGTCCGGCCCAAAGTTGAGATGGGCATACTGTGGGTGTATCATGTCGGCCATAAAATTACGTTTGCTGTACCTTGGTTTAATCTCTTTATGAGTTCCCTCGGTATACAACATCTTGGCTCTTATGACTTCAAAGGAATAACCTCTGCCCATACGGTTCATAACTCGTATTAGGCCGTTTAAACACTCTGTATAGGCGTTTGTTATGGGGTAATCGAAGTAGTTGAAGATTTCATTTTCCCAGTTCTTTAAGGCTGTTAATAAGTCCTTAAATGCTGGTTTAATGTCCTTGGGTATACTTTTCTTCCAACTATCTAATGCTGCTAGTGCAGATGCCCGGTCTTTGCAGTCCCATATACCGTAAAACAATTCTTTTAGCTCATAAGCAGCAGCCAGGTTCTCAAAGTTTAATAGCCAAGATTCTAGTATTAAATTTTCGCGAGGCTTTAAGTCAGATTTACGCTTTAACAGGATGAAACGGTCATGCATAAGTGCTTTACGTTCCTTGTCCGTCAAACTGGCTCTGGTGGCCTTCCTGACGGCATCTAGTGCCTGATTAGCCATCTTGACTACATGGAACTTATCAATAACAACCGTAGCACCAGGGATTGTTCCTTTGATAGCATCACGATATGGAAGCCACATATCCATAGCAACATATTGTATCTTTTTCCTGTTTGGCATATTCATCAAATATCGGATAAGTGGCTCCTTGTTACGACTAGGGAGCATATCGATAAGAGTATTTTCCTTTACGTTAGTTATAACGCATCGTGGTTTTTTGAGTAGATGTATTTCGTCAATACCAAGACATACAGGAGTTTCAAACTTGGCATTAGCTTCAAGGTGATTGACGTAATCATGAAATATATTTCTCACGGTTTTTTCGTCAATGCCGACCTCTTCAGCTAGTCCGGTAAAAGTTTTGCGTAAAGACTGCTTTGCAACATAATCAACCAGGCGTTTTGTGGCAAGTCGCTTATCATCCATATGAGGAAGTGGTTCAAGGAAGGTTGTATTGCACTCCTTGCACTTATAACGCTGTCTCTTAACCAGGATACCAGTCCTTTTGCCATGCATAGGGATATCCATGAATAGTTGCTTCTTGATGCCGTATTTCTGCAATGTCGGGTCTATACAGCCACAATGAGGGCAAAATTGAGGCGGAGAATCAACCTCCACCTCAATACAATAATCGTGTTCATTCTCCTGCAAATTCAGAACATTGAATCTTGGTAGATTGAGTATGTTCATTGATTAGATGCCTTCTTGAGATTATACAGACTCTTTTCAGTTGCTTCATTTTCTTCATCAAGAGTTCTGCAACTATCATCATCACAGACCCATAAACCATTTATTGTTGTTATGCCCTCAGCTTCAGATATGAATTTACCACATACCTCGCATTCATATTTATCTGTGAACCCAGGAGGCATTGTTTCGATATTTGGCAATTGAGTCAGTATTTCAACTTTTACGGCCATCTGATTTGTATCCTCGGTTAAACCAAGTGTAAATACATTGCCAACATAGTATTCTAAAGCCTGGGTCATAGTACCATTGAATTTGGTAACAAGGTAATCTCTATTAGCGAAATGAACTTTAAGCACTAACAATATAATTCCTCCTTTATGATAGTGGTGGCACTTCGTCAAGTCCTCTACTAACAAAGTAACGTATATAGTAAGGCCACTTATGCAGGTAAAGGTCACGTAAATCAGTCTCAGTACTTATCCTAGTCATTAAAGAAGGTGTGTCATAGGGTCCATACCTGATGTGAATGTAATACTTACCACACTTCACAGTGTCGCCTTCTTTAAATTGCCTAGCTGATTTATGCTTTAGTTCCTGACGAGTGAATTTAAAAAATGCCATCAATTATCCCTCCCTTGATTAATATTTTACCAGGGAGTAAGGAGAATGTCAACACGATAATCCTATTTATAATAATAGTGTGATAATTATTATCAAGGTCTATTTAAACACGATATTCCGAATAGCCTTTTTTTATACATTGGGCATGATGACATAAAACGCACATCCTTTCAAAATTAAATTTATAGGAGGTCTTTCCATTGAAAAAATTTATTGCCGGTCTCGCTGCCGGGATAATCTTAGTTACCACCACCTTTGTATTTGCCGCTAACCCCATTAAGTTAATCGTAAACGGCAACGAACTTCACCCCGATGTGCCGCCGCAGATTATAGATGGCAGGACATTAGTGCCAGCCCGCGCACTTGCTGAAGCTCTGGGAGCTCAGGTAACGTGGGACGGGGTGAATAATGCTGTTGTTGTGAAGAGTCAGGCGCAGGTGCAGGGCGATTTACCTGCGGTAAAAAATGCGCCAAAACCATCAGCAGAACCACAAACAGAAACAATAGACCCAGATTTAATATCGGCCAAAGAACTGCATGATAAATACGGAATTTCAATAACCATTATAGACCCAAGAAAAGGCGGAAATATAAGACTATCAAAAGACGGTAAATCTATGGAATTAACTAATTCAGAATACCAAATCATTAATGATAGTTTATACCTCAATAAAAATATCTTGGGTAATTTTTAATCTTTCAGCAGCAATTCGATTTGCTCTTTCTCTGTACTTAAATTTTCAAGCTGATCATTATATAAATCAATGGACCTTTTAATTCCATTGATTTTATTATCTATAAGCTTAAGTCGCTCTTGTAGTTGCGTGTCGTCCATTTGATAGGATATTTCAAACTTATCCCCGTTTTTCCTAGCTGATACTTTTAATTTTCTACGCATATAAACCCTCCTATGTTGACATTAACGCCTGCAAAAATATAGTTGAATAAATCCTACCTAAACCACCACTACCAATTTGAATATTGTTCCACTGCCCGACAGATAAGTATTGTGCTATATTTAGACTTGGCTGATCATTATTGAACGGTCCACCTAATGCGGTGGTGCGATCAACCCCATTAATTACTACTGTTACTTCTGAAGCCGTTGTACCGCCATAAATACCATACTCGATGTCGTGCGCATGGTTTGGTGTGCTGTGGGTGTGGTCTGACAATGTTACATCGTGTCTATGGTCTGCTGTAAAAGCGTGAGCGTGTCCTCCAGACTCAGCGAAATCAACGCTCCCTCCACCATCTATAGCTAGTGACGTACCATGCGGTATCCCGTGGTTATGATCATCTTCTAATGAAACAGCATCCGGCACATATATCTCATAAAGATCCCATAGGTCAGAGGTTTGGCTTGTTTGCGTTGTACTGCCACCGCTTCCGCTCGTACTCCCGCCACCCGATGCTGCCGACTTAGAGTATGATCTGAATCCCTGTAGCCTAAACCGCAAAATCGCCTTATGGACGGAGTGTGTTTCTTCTGGTAGGTAAACACTTAAAATTAATGGATGGAATTCATCAACATTGTCAACCTGGCTTTCCTGCCAACTTTGCAAAATCCCATCCTCATCCAAAATCGTTGTTACCCCGTCAGGTGCTACCAACTTTAGACCAAACTTATCGCTCGCATACGGTCCAAGGTGCAGCCGTAAAACCCCGTCAACGTAACCGCGTAAACCTTCCTTACTGAACTTCATATACCTATTTGCATTGGCCGGATCAACAGCATACAACCCAGTAGCATCCCAATAAAACTTATTCGCACCGTCTACCGCTTCGCCAACAATTTCCACGAGAGAAGTTAATATTTTCCCGGAAACAATGCAGTCAGCCGTAAAGCCGTCCCCAGTGCCGAAGGTACGCCAATCCCATTGATCCCCCGCCTTACTATTAGCTATAGCAAATATACCACCTTTGAGACTCAACGCCTTCGTACCGTCACCATTAACAATTAAAATACCGTCAGTGTCGGTAATACTCACATTAGCGGTTTCTGCCACTAACTCATTTTTGAGTACACTGATTA
>Ga0209728_1000660_pt1 | contig 25451 bp, 59 predicted proteins | sample RifGroD1_FD_183997 | JGI IMG/M metagenome (GOLD analysis project Ga0209728, IMG submission 183997) | Groundwater microbial communities from Rifle, Colorado, USA - Groundwater D1 (SPAdes) (version 2) | ecosystem: Environmental > Aquatic > Deep subsurface > Groundwater | place: Rifle, Colorado... | reverse complement strand
CCACTTAATAGGACTATTCAATAAATCCAACTCCTCTTTATTTTATTTATTTATAAATTTCTCTAATTCCAAAACCCTTGCTACAAGCCACTTTCAGCGTTCGTTACATCCGATAAAATTTTCCTTTTAATTGCTTTTAAACCTTAACAACATATAACTATCAACCCCATAAACATCCTTAATAAATCCAAAATACCTATTATATTCATTTTTATCATACATATTTGCAAATTCTTCTAATGTATGACCATAATTATTCACTAAACTATCATTTAAACCTAACATCATTTCTAATTCCACTCTAGTATCTCTATCTAACTTAATCTTGCAATAATTTTTCAAATAATAATTTTGAGCAGTATCACCAAATTTTAAACCCATAGCTTCCCAATCACATATCATTTGACTAAGATATTTACCATCTATTCTTTGTGGTACTCCCTTCTTATCTAACCAATAATTCCAATGATGAGGATTATTTTTATAATGATGTTCCCATGCTTTATCGAAATTTTTTTTACATTCTAAATAATTTCTACTTACACATGACATTTTATATAATGATTGATTATTCAATTGTTCATAAGTAAATTCTTTCTCAAGTTTTACACCATGATGACCATAAAACCATTCTGTATATGGAATAAATTCTTTTGGGTTAAATTTACTTAGATCGTGAGTGATAGCGTGGAGATATAGTTTTCTTTTCCAACATGTTTTAAAGACGTTTTTCTTGTGTTCTAATATGTATTTGAGGTAATCGTAGTATTGTTTAATTTTCATTTATTTTAACTCCTTTATTCTTATTATTTTAAGTCAATTTATTTCCACACATTGGACAATAATTAATTTTTACTCTAACATCTATATGAGTGCCATCTATTCGCAAAGCAGTATCGTCACGATCTAAATCATAAAATATATCTACTTCAAAATATTGATGTTTACCATCTATTAAAATTTCTAAAGGTATATTTTCACAACAAGAATTAGTGTTACAGTATTCACACATTTAATTTCTCTATCCTTTCATTTGACAAATCTAAATTCTCATACTTATTCCCAATAACTCGAAAATCATACAATTCATCTAATTTAATATGTTTTGTACGCAAACATTTTGGAACATTATTATTTATTAATACAGCATAAAAAGCACAATCAATAAATTCAACTATATAATATTCACCTTTCCATCCAAATTGTTCAATAATATCACCTTCATATACTTCATTTTTATTATTGCTATTGTCACATAATCCTGAAAATTGCATGACATCAATAATCTCATACCCATATGGTCTTTGAATTGTTCCATTAACCATAATATTTGTAATCATAACTTTTTCATTTACATATCTGTCAACAATAGATTGTTTATCAAATTCTGCTAATAATTGATCTCTATATTCCTCTTTATTTTGATACCATACTTCCCATTCTTCAGAATGTTTCGACGGTTCTAATTTCGAAAATTCTTCCTCAGATTTATTCCATGCATAATTCCACCTATTGTCTATTGTATGTTCTGCCCATGCTTTAAATTTAATCAATCTCATCAATAAAAACTCCTTTTATATTTTATTTAACAATTCTCAGCTTTCTCAGCTTTCTCAATATCCAATCAACTAAATCTATCACCATATATCCAAAAATTATTGATGCCATATTAAGTTTTTCTCTTAATTTTCTAATCATATTTATCTCCTTTCAACATTGATTTTCATAATCATTCTATTCTTCTTCTATTTTTCTTCTAATATTTCTTTATACACCATTTGTAAATATTCATCGTCATCATATAATAATCTCTTTTGAGCTTCCCGTATTTTATGTTTATTAATATCTTTGTGAACATGAAATTCATCAAATTCGCCCTCGTATCTAGGTTCAATTCTTATGTCTAAATAGTCAACCATATTTTTATTTCTTCTACATTCATCACAATACCAACTATCATGATTAAAGCAAATATGATATAATTCACAGCAGTCTTTTCTATTATCCATTAACTGATTCACCTCCTTAACAATGTCATGAAACAGAACTTTTATTTGTAGAGCAATCTATTTTCTAATTTTGCTATTTGTTTTTCAATATTCAAAGATGACAATAAAGTATCAGAACATTTATCACACATATAAAATGAATATTCCGCTATAGAAATTACTCTGTAGGTATAAGTACCACATTCCTCACATTGACCTGTTTGAAATTCATTAATATCAACTCGTATCATATAAACACCTCTTCTTTATTATTTACTTCGAAACATACATTTTAAACTATCGTAAAAACACCTCTCTATTTATATCTCCTATCCACGGGCCAATCATTCCATCTTTCTCCATAGTATTCATAATTCTAGCAGATACAATATAAGGTATCTGAAATTTACGTTGCAAATGTTGAACATTACACTTTTTAGTATTTTCTCTTACATATTCAATAACCAATGGTAAATTTTCTATATATTGTTGTGCTCGTTTAGCAACTTCTTCTGGTGAATTAACAAATTTCATGAATTCATCAATATTTTTGTCCATTTCTTCTTTTGTTTGTATTTTATCTTTATTAAACATTATTTATTCATCTCCTTTAATTCATCTAATGCTTTCTTAACTAATCTTTTTGCCTCTATCCATTCTGGTTCTGGAAAATCTCCAGTTGCTTCTTCTAAATCAAATAGAAAATTAACTTGTAATAATGCATCTAAAACATTTTCAAATGTGGAATATTTCATTATCTAATCTCCTCTCCCTCAATCTCAGCAATATTAAATCCTAATTCCTTTGCTTCATTAAAATCAAAACCTTCATCAGTGTGCATAATAAAAATTTTACCCCTTAATTCTTCAGGAATCAGTTCTGTTAGTCTCCTCAATGACAAATGAACATTACCATCGTAATCAGCCTTACATGTATCTTGATACAATAAATCAATTTGTCCTGTTTTTAATGCATTAATAGTATCGTCTTTTATATCATAGCAATCACCACTATAATATATAACTTCTCTATGTAGTTCATTAAAATATTTAACTAATAATATTCCAAAGGACACAATTTCTTTAACATGATTGTTTTGAATAAAATTTAATTTAATATTTAAATTTTTTATAGCAAAATTAGGATTTGCATTATTATGTTCAAATTTACAATGTTCTCCTGTAACCCCCATATATTGTAATAACCTAATGAAATCATTATCAGCAGAATGAAATATTGGTTTAATTTTCTTAATAAAATAACAATAGAATATAAAACTCCCTAGACTACCTATATGATCTGGATGAGTATGAGTTACTGCGATATGAACTTCATTGACATCTGATAATAAATTTAGAGATAAGATTCTATCAAAAGTTAATTCACCACAATCAAGAAGTAATAATGTATTGTTTTCTTTTATGTAGGAACTTGTGTTTCCTAATTTAGTATTGAATGCTGAACCTGTTCCTATGAATTTTAACATTGTTTCTTCCTTCTTTCTTAAAATAATAAATTCCACATTCCCATTAATGTTCTCTTCCATTTACCTGCTTTTAACTCGTATCCATCTACATAAATTTTACCATTGATAATTGAAGTAGAATTCCCCTTCATTCCTTTCTTGTAAGGGATGAATATGTTGTCTATGAATACACCAGTAGAGGTTGTATTTATGGTTTTATTGTTGTATTGGATTTGGTTCATTTTGTTTATTTCAACTCCTTTTTATTAGCAATAATCGTCATTTGCTAAAGCAAAAAACTTAACATAAAAACTCCAATTCTTAACTGATTTATCTCTTGGTTCATATCCTGCATCTAACATAGCACCTTTGAATTGTTCGTTAGAAATATAAAATCCATGTCTATCATTTTCAAAAACATGTTTGTGCCCATATGAAGTATGATTATTCCATGATTGTAATTCTTCTTTTTGAGTTGTGGATAATTTATTATATTCTTCAGTTTCTTAGACTACTCATTTTATCTCACCTCTCCTTATTATAGGGAATTCCCAAATTTTGGTTTTCCCGAAATTCCCTATAATATATTATTTATATACTCTCGTTCTCCTCGTAACCCCGAAGGTGTCTCTTAATCCATTACCATTATAAGTGTTAGTATAGTGAATAGTGATTAGAGTTAAGTTTTAATATTACTCTTATAATCCATTAGTTCATAGTAATGTCTTTTACTTAATAATTGTTTTGTTTCTTTATCATATTCTAATATACTTATAATACAATTATTAAATGATTCTATATAATTATCTCCTTCATTATAATCAAATACCTTATCACTTATATTATTTATATCATCTACTACATTTAAAGTAATTCTATATTTATTAGACTCTTTCATGAATTTGTGTTCTATTTTTGTATTCCTAGAAACTACCTCAATAAACTTATTCTCTTCTAACCAACTAATTATCTTCCTAATTGTTTTGCTGGTTAAATTTGTAGCTTGTTCTATCAAACTAAAAGGAAAATAGAATATGCCTGATTTTTTAGCATATCTCTTACTATGTATGAGCATAGAATACAGAACCAATTTCTCATTTTTACTCTTTGCTTTTAAAACTTCTTTAATTTCAGAATATGTAATTTGTACATTTTTATTTTCAATAACCAAAGAACAATTATGACTATATGTATAATCCACAATACTATTTATATCTTTTATAACTTGTTCCCATTTTGTTGTATAGAATTTCTTATCCTGCTGTTTCATCCATTCGGTAATCCACTCTTTACAATCATCATTTGAGGCTTCGAGATACTTATAGTATTTCGCTATCTTTTTGAGGGAATTCCACCTCATGCCAGTTCTAGTTAAACCTTTTTCTATTAGGTCTTCAATTGCTTCAATAGTAATATCTTTATCAATATTTTGTTTATAGATTGGCAAAGATTTGTGAGCTTCTTTAGTCTCTATGTAATTGGATATATTTTTGTTTCCAATGTCTTCCTCTTCAATGTCTAATATTTTATCAAGTATGAGTCTGAATAATATATTATCCATCTTTTTTATTTTAGTTATGTATAGATGATCTGTAATTGGCTTCAAACTTTTCCCATATTCACAAAAGAAACACTGATTAGTTAATGTATTTGGATTTTTAAAATTTAAACCTAAAGGTATTTTAACTCCTTGCGTCAGTGTAGGTCTAAATTCAACTTCTCCGTAATCAATCTCTAATAAGTCTGATTCTGCCAAAACGTATTGATAAAATTGTTTGAGCAAACTATTTTCTATTGGGGTATCAAAGAACATATCAATATGATATCCCTTGTTGCCCGATAAACTAACATGATAATACCCATCTTCGATACCAATCTCTTGAAGAATATGAACTATTTTATATACTGTATGTTCTGCTAATTGTTTATCTCTTATATCTACATCAAAAGTTATAAATTTACTGGATTCTACTCCATTTGGTTTTCCTGCAAATACTCCAATTGTTTGTTTACCATTAATATGATGATAAACCATCCAGTCCGATAATGGTTTTGTGTCATCATTTGGATCAAAATTATTCTTATAATAAGTCTTTTGGTCATAATACCCATTTTTATAGAGTAAAAGATATTTCCACCTATTTAATATATACAAATCATTAATTGCTTTAACAATTGCTTCTTTCTCTGGATTTATTATCATTATTTATTTAGTCACTATTCCTCTCTTTATCACATCAGGTAAGAATTCAGATCGTAATTGTAAAAATCTTAATTGTTAAACCATAGGCCTCCAACGATTGCACCATTCATCAAAAGCATCTTGAACTTCATTTGAATTAATGAATTGTACAAAAGTATCACCTTTAGTTCCTTTACCTACCTTTAGTGGCGTTATGCCTTTACTAAAATAGAATTCAGCTTGAGTTAGATTATATAGAAATATGTATTTCTTGTTGATATCGTAATTTATTGTTGACATTGTTAAAAGAACCTCCATTTGTTTATTTGTTTAAGTAATAATTTTATTTCTCGCTAAGTAAACCCATACACAATCATTTTCTTGCTAATGTTTCTCACATCCTATCACTCAAACATTATTTTATACTACTCTACCTCAATCAAAGGACATTTATCTAACTTACCATCAAATCCTGCATCAATTTCACTATAATCATCGTGAAGTAAAAGACAATCACCACAATTATCACTTTCAATGTAAGTATAAAAATGACATAATGAACATTTATTTGGCATAGGCCAATCAATTAAAAGCATATATTATCACCTCCTCTCACCTATATTATTACAACTTTACGATTGTTCCCTATAAGCAATATCCAACATTTTTAAATTCTCATCCCTAATTTCACCTGCAAATAACTCCTCGCCACATTCGTTACAAAACGCAACTTTTGATTTGTAGGTTATTTCTTTTCCATTAATAACTTTAGTTATCGCTTCTTCCCTAACCGAGAATTCCACGATATCACGACAATTTTCGCAAAATGGATTTTTAATATTATTCACCTTCTCTCAAATTATCTTATTTAATAATTATACCATTTAACAAACCATATGTCAAGCAATTTTATTTATATATTTAAAAAACTTAATATCAATAAATCCAAAAATCAATCCATAAATCTAATCAAGGTTCCCACACAAACAATTCATAATCATCTTCTTTCAATACAGGCCAAGCACTATCACCATCTCTAACTTGACTTTGCAGAAAATCGCAAATCAGTTTACCATAATAACTATTTACATTTTCTGCTATGACATATTCACTGTAGTCATCTAGATTATAATTGCTTGTTGCTACAATTTTCATTATGTTTTTAACTTTCTTCCTTTGGTTGATTTATAATTAAATAATACAATTGCTTTTACAATAGTTTTCAAATTGTTCAGCAATCCCATTAAAATATTTTTCATACGCTCTATAAAACTTATCATTATCTTTTAAGTCTTCTTCATTTAATGTGTTTACTGAATATTTATCGCAATAAATTCCAGCTAATATTTTCTTATCGGTGGTATTGCAAATTTCAATAGATTTTATATACATGCCTGAATAACAATGTTCGTATTTTAAAATTAATCTTAAGTTTTTTAATGCTAAATCATAACCAACCTTGTAATCATTAATACTTGGATCATTATTTTTCCAATTATTTTTATATCGTTTATTATTTAATTCCTGAATATTATCTTTTATAATCTTTAAGATATATTCGTTACCATCAACAATCTTCCCATACTCTAATTTAAAACCATCCTTATCCATTTTTGACTTAATATTTAGAGGATTAATTTCTGCTAAATCTTTATGTTCAATAGTTATCCCCTTCATATCAAAAATCATTTCATCTATGTCCTCACCCCAACATAATCCTACAATAGATACAGAATCGTCTTCAACAATATCTGTTTCTTTTGGAATAGCAAATAAGATAGGATCTAATTGGCAATATAGAAATTCAATTTGTCTTTGTTGCTGGAGAACTGTACTTTGTAATGATGACTGAGCATCTTGTAATCTTTCAATTTGAGTTCTTGTTCTTCTCTTTTCTTCTATAAATTCCAATTCTAACTTATTTACTTTAGAAGAAATAGAAGTAATTTTATCATTCAATGTTTTTATGTTCGTGTCAAAAGACAAACTTAATGCTTTTAGATTTTCATCATTTGTCTTAGATGCTAAATACAAATTTTTCTGAGTAGGAATTATTAATTCTAAGGTTTGAAATATATTCTCAAAATACTCTGCATAATATATTTTCAACAATTTATTACTCTTAATTTGCTCCCAAATATTATAATAGTCAATAGGGCATAATATGTAACTTTGATATTTCGTGGTTGTATCCTGTCGTAACAATTCATTAAAATATTTTAACCCTTGCTTTAATTCACTGGAATTCTTTTGTATATCAAATATTTTATCCACTTCAGTATATTCAACCGGAATTATAACCATGTTAAATTTATCAGCAAGATTTCTAAATTCAGATATTTTTACTTTAGGTAACGCATTTAAAGCAGTTAAAACATCTGAATACTCGCCATCATGATTATATTGTCTTATTAATTTGTCTGGTAAACTCCTATGTGTCTTCCACTTTTCATTTCTTACAGAATTGACATCAGTTTTTAATTTTAAGTCAATTGCATCTTGAAATTCTTTTGGAACAGTTTTTAATAATGTTTTTGATTGTTTATATAAAGTTAATACTTTCTTTAAATCTGTAACAGTGCTAGTCTCTTGTGGTTGCATAAGAAACTCAATATTGTATTCGATTTTAACACCTTGTAATAAATTAGGCATAATTAATTCCTCTTTTCTTCCGTTTAATTTATTTAATATTAACTTTATTCTGCCATTTTTCCATCTTAACACTAAGAAGATTAATCAACTCTTCATTATCTCCACTAAGTTTATAGAACAATGAAATAGCAACCATAATTACATCAATGCACTCTTCTTTAACATCTTGTGATCCTAACCCCTTATAGATACTTCCCTCTGCATCTACATAAGACAATAATGCTTGAGAACATTCACCAGTTTCTTCGGAAAGTTTGAGACATATTTGTTCTAGAGATTTACCATTTTTGATGCTTAGTTCTTGGATATTTTCTAATAATTTAATAATCATTGTTTTTAGTCTCCCTTATTTCTTATTATACCAATTTGAAATATTATAACTTTTCCCACATGATTCACAAAAATTAATTCTACCACTCATTCCAACCAAAACAGCATATGTCTCCTCACATTCTTCATTCCAACATCTTTTACAACCATTGGGACATAAAGATGTATCTGCTCTCATTCCAAAATCCATAGTGCAACTATTATTCAATAATGAATCTGGATCATAGTTACCCATACTTAATACTTTTTCTAGTTTTGTCATTTTAACACTTCCTTTCGTCAATTCAAATAAAGAATTTCTAGGATATTAATTCATATACCTTTGTATCATACTAGATTCCAAATATTCACCACCAGTTTTTAAAGCATATGATAACTGTTTTTCTAATTTTTCATTATACAATTCTAGATCAATCATAAAAGAAAATAACCTATTAAAAAATTCTTGACTTATAAACTTCTCTTTCTCAAAATCAGTTTTTATTTCTAATAGTTTTTGGATTATTTTATCACTCATATTATCATTTATTCCTCCTTAATCTATCATATTCTTTTTCATTAATTTCAACTGCTTTATATACTTTAGAAAAATGCTCCCATAACTTTTCATTTTTCTTATAACTAATACTGCAAAATCCTGTGATATTATCATTCTCGTCAAGTTCTTTAAAATATTTATGTGGCATTATTTACACCAAAAATCATCAAGAAAATCAATATATTCATTAAATTCCTTATCTGTCATAGACCCAAGGCAAGCAACATTCATACCAAATTCTTTCTCACTATTTCTGATAAATTACAATAATGTTTCATTCTCATTCTCATTGACTTGTTTATTCATATCATTTGATGTGTATTGCATTTAATTATTCCTCCATATTCTCTAATTTCATTCTGGAATATTTACTATAGACACAACTTGTTCTGCTTTCCACGAATCCATCATGTTAATCACTTCTGAAACACTATCTCCGAACTTTACATCAGTATCTCCATCTTTAAACACTACGATAAATCTCAATTCTTTCACCCTCTTATTTCTTTAATACTTTCAATTTACTCACATAACAGTTTCCATTTTTCCACCGTATTGCCTCTCACAATTGGAATACCGCAAAAACGATAACCATTTTCATTAACAAGTAGTTTACCTATTATTTCTTTATCATCCATTAATTTGTCAAATATATTGAAGTTAATGAATATTGATTTAATTTTATCGCCATAGTTTTTCTGTAATTTTGTCTCTGTATCTAAAATGTCACGTATTAATTCATTAAGTAAACTCATACTATTTATTCCTCCTATACTTCTTTAATAATTCATTCATATAATTTGGTTCTGACTTAATTTTCTTATTGCTTTCTTCTGCTTGTTTTTTATATTCATCATTTGAAGGTGATTCAATTGGTGTTGTTCCTACCCATTGACACTCATATTCTTTAGCAAAATCTATTCCTAGATTTACATTATCATAAATTTCATTTAAATGTACTTTTGTTTTATTATAAATGGATTCTGCATACTTATTTCTTTTATTTTCATACAAACTCATCATAAGACGAGCTAAATAATATACCTCATTATCAGTTAATTCGATCTGTCTCATTAAATATTTCCCTCCAATTCCATCGCTTCATCTAAAACATTTTGGTATGTAGATAATGTTCCTTCCCAATATCCTAAAGTATGACCACCCATAAAAAGTATATTTTTTACTTGAATTATCACCATACTTTTCTTTAAATATTTTCACTCTGCTTTTTGCGTGTGATATTCTTTTGGTTAAATAATCTTTAATGGTTTGTATATCATTCATTTAATTGTTCCTTCCTTATTAATCAAATGTTCTGTATAAGAAACAAACTCATCGAAATTTCTAACTGATTCACTTCGAAGAATTTTTATAGATATTTCTATACTTCTTTTCAGTGTATCTTTAAGTTCTCTATTTTCATTTCTTAATTCACGCAATGTTATTAACAAAGAATCTTCAACTTTACTCATATTCATCATTTCCTTTCTTAAATCAAATAAAAGTCGAATTTTATCGGAAATTGTAGTTTTGAAAGTGTTGCAGGAGTAGGGTTTGAGAGTTGGATATTTATGGATATAGGTAAAATTATCTTATTTTTAGATATTTAAATTTATTTACTAAATTTTTCAACAATTAACTCTTCTAATTTCACAATACTTTTATCATAACACCTAGCTAAATTTTCACACGCAGTATTAATTACCTCATCTTCATCTATATCTTCTAAATCTTTAAAATGTGGGGACATTGCATATAGCAATCTAATAATTACAGAGTTATATTTTTGCTGATATTCCAGATTCAACTTTTCCATTTATTTTCTCCTTTCTCCTAATTCATACTAGAATAATCTCCTGACATTAAATCACAATAACATTCCTCACATACAAGTATACTATCATATTGATCTGTATACCAATAAATTTTATCTCCATCATTAAAATAATAATCACTATCTGGTTTTAATTCTTTTCCACAATTTTGACATTTATCCATAAAGTATTTTCCTCCTATTAAAGATGTCTTTTATTTATATTTACACTTCAATATGATGTGATCTGCAATTACATTTTTATCAAGATGCCACATAACTGAACCATTTTTACTTCCGAAAAATATTACAAACCCACTATCACATAAACCAATAATAGCATTGTCTGATGTACATCCTCGCAATTTTACCCTATTTGAAGTTTTAATTTCTTTATTATTAATATCATATAATCCGGTTGTTAGATTATTAGGTATCCACTTATCAGCTATATGGCACCCTTTGCCTACATGCATATTTACACTTCTCCTTTATAAAAATTATAAAATATAACTTAAATGTGGGATTTAATCTACAGAAATAACTTCCACATAAACATTTAAAGATTCATTATCATACATTGGATCACAAATTGCATCTAATTCTATTCTCTTAACAACAACTTTATAATTTTTAAATTTAAAATTATATTCTCTGTTACTTTTTACTTTAAAATTAAGAATCATGTTTTCTTTAACATCGACATTTGTTTCAATACTACAAATAAACGATTCATTTTCAACATTATGAATATCAATTGATTTGACCAATGCATTTTCAACAATTCTTCTAATCTGATCTTCCATATATTAAACCTTCTTTCTTCATTTGAGTTCCCTTTAAAGATGTTCATTCCTAAATTGCTACCATCTTAATTCCCTTATAACTATTTCCATAATGTCTAAAACTAAATGAAAAATCTATATCTTTATGTTCTTGCTTCAACTCCATTAATACAATATTAGCTATTTCATGTTCAAAATCAGGAGAAACATTTAAACAGAAGTCTACAAATGTAATGTTTTTACCTCTACTTATATTTAGTTTAAATTCTTTTAAACATAGTTTCTTAAAACTTTTAACATCATTTTTAATTATCTTTACTTTATTTGCTTCTGCTTTTTGTTTATAGTTAAACAAATTAAATAACATTTATATATCCTCCTTACATGCTTAATTCCATCTCTGATAATAATCTATTGGTCTGAGTTAAAGTCTCACTAATTGATGCCTTACAGCTACCTTCTAGGCTGTCTGATAGCAATTCTGTGAGGTATTTAATGTATGCTTCTAGGGCATTATAGATTATATTTTTCTCTTGTTTAGAAACTTCTAATGTTTGAGTGATTTTCATTTTATTTAATCCTACTTTCTTTATTTAATTAATTGATTAATCCTAAATATTGGTGTAATAATTCTACCGCATTGGTTAAAGTTCTTAATTTGCCGATGTCATTCATTGAGGTACTTTTTGAATAATCCTTTTTAATTTCAAGAAGATAGATGATAGTTTCTTGGATTAATAATTCTTTCTCGGTCATTGTTTTTTAAATTCCTCTCTTCTCATCAAACTGACTTTCATATTATTTAATTTCTAACTTGTTTTCTAATTCTTCAATTTTATTTATTAAGAACAAGACAACATCTGTTAATTCTGAAAAATCAGAAGGAGATACTAGCTCTCTTGATTCATAGCCTGTATACCTATATTTAAACCATTTAATTTCATCTTTTAACTCTTCATAATTCATTTTTCAAAAACTTCCTTTCTTAATTTGAAATTGCTGTTCTAACCTACCATTATCAAACCCAAATTCTTCATTTTATTAAAAGTATAATCGTCTACTCTTTTTATAATATCTCCTTTTTTCAAAGTATATATTTCATAATCATCCATCATTCCTTCTGCTCTAGTAATACATTCAAAATCAATTAATTCCCATTTGTCCATTAATAATCATCCTTTCTATTCTATTTTATTTATCTAACTTTTCCCCACAAAATGGACAATAACTAATATTCCTCATCACACAGTCATTTAGGATATTATATAATTCCCAACCTCTTGAAAGACTACAGTAAATAGTATAATCATTGCATTGGTGTGGTCTATTTTTACTTAATAATTCATAATCAAGTTCACTTAACATAATTAATCTCTCCTAAATTTTTATCTTGACAATTATAATTTGATCGCCCTTTTGCTCCGTCACAAACTTCAAACATTCCTTCAAGCCAATAACCAAAGTTTTGAATTGATTCTCTTTCTTTGTTATCAATATCTAATTTAAGACTATTGCAATATTCTGAAGCAAGGAATACAAAACACGTATCTTTTGGAAACATGATGCCTTCCTCAGTAATTTTAACATCCCAATTCTTTAAAAATTCTTCTTTAGTGATCAATTATATCGACCTCTTTCTTATCAATTAAATCAACAACTTAAATGAATAAATTTTTCTCTTTTTGCAAGTTCAATACCTAATGTATTTAACTTCTTCATAACTTCTTCATAAGTTTTTCTTTATATTCCTTTAACTCATCTTCATCATCAGTATAACCCCAGTTCAGCCAATCATTAAGATTATTGTTGATGTCTTCGTATAATTCTTTTGCAAGTTCAAATAAATCTTTTTTAATTTCAAATACTTTTACATCATCTTTATCTACAATTACATAACTTTGATACCATGATGCAATTAAATGAAAGTCCCATCCTTCAGCGTCAAAGAAAATTACAGTAGGTGAATTATTTTGTAAAGCATAGATAAAAGCATCTAAACAATCATTTGGAATATTAGTCATATAACTTGCTCTTTCTGAAAATCCTTCTAACTGTACATTGACCCATCCATGTTCAGGTTTTGTTAACATTGTTTTATTCCTTCTTTCATAATATTAATTTTATTTACAGGTTTCTTCCAACTTATCACAAAGATCACGAATCTCCCAAATAATTTCATGTACTCCTTGACCATCTCTTTTGTTTGCTCTTTTAACTATTTGATCTAATAAGTCATCTCTCTTTTTGAATAATTCTTCAATTTCTTTATCAAACATTTTAACACACTCCTTCAATAATTTTATTTCTACAAGTTTCAGCAAATTCAGTATGCTTATCGTTTAATCCATAATATTTTTTGCATATTCTATCATAAAATTTGCCATCACTTCCATTAACACTACCAACAATAGTATATTCAACTTTTGATACAGTCAAATTATTTTCCTCAACAATCATTTTACAGTGACCAAAACAATGTTGATATTTATTGTTTCCTAGATTAACTCTGCAGTATTTTGTAGCATGAATCATAGCACTAATTTTACGTTTGATGATTGGAGTGGTTAGTAATTTACCGCTATGGATACGTTGTTGAAATTCTTGGATTACACGTTTTGGGATAAAGTATAATGGATACATTTATTTATCATCTTCCTTCCATTCTAATAATATCTTGATAATCTTTTCACGTTTTGTTAGTTGTTTCATTTTCTTTAACATCTCCATTCTCTTCTGTTAATTGTTTATAAAGTTCAACATTCAATTCTTTAATTTTTGTAAGTAAAAATTCATTTTGCTTCTCTAATAAATTTATTTGTTTTTCATATAGTTTAATCTGATCTTTTTGAATATCCACTATTTCAAACAGTGGAATTATTAAACCTTTCATTTGATTCATCCTTTCTATCATCTTTATCTTGCCACCTGACTAACATGAACTAACTGCTCTACCTTTATTGCCTTAGATTTATTAACTTTCTTACATGTTTCATAAGCATATCTTTTTAAATATAATCTATTAGCACTTTTTACTTCAATTTGAATTCTAGATTTAGTATCAATAATATTTTTCCTATGTTGCCCCAATTGAGTATACAATTGAGTAAAACTAAGTTTTAATACCCTTAATTCATCCTTTCTCAATAATAACTCATTCATTTTTTTTGTTAATAAATATCCTTCAGAAGCATTAAATTTACTCCACATTATATCATGTTGTAAAGAGGTTATTTCTTTGTCTACTAAATTATACTCATCATTTACTGCTCCAATTCTTTTGATAATATTGTTGTGCATAACAACCAATTCATTTATAACAATGTTTACCTCATAATTTTCTAATATATCACCTTGCTTTTGTTTATAAATTACATATTCTTCAACAGTCATATCATCTTTTTCACGATTGCATGGATAGCAAGATATTGTTAGATTTTCTGGAACAGTTTCTCCTCCTTTACTTACTGGAATTTTATGATCAATTGTTACAGTTTCAGTAGAAGGAATAGATTTATTACAATAAGCACATATATGAGGATTGGATTTTTTAAAGTTTTTAATTATGGTAAGTTCTGAATTGGTATAGATTCTTTCGCACATTATGTATTGAACCACCTTTCTTATATTTATTTGTATTTAATCATATAACTCCTTGGGTATTAAATCAAGGAGTTATATAAAATTATTTTTTAGTATTAGTTTATGTATGGAGTAGATATACTATTTTCAGGCAAAAGTTTATTCATATATGTATCTGAATAATATAAGAAATCACATGGTAGTAAATTATATTTTTGCAATTCTGTAATTAGAATAGTTGATATATTATCAAACTCCCAATAAGGGATTCTAAGAAGTGGTATATTATTATTTAAGCAATAATTATTTCTTATTTTATCATTAATCTGTGTTTGCTTAAATGCTTCAATTGCTGATTCTTCTGACATTCCACCGAAACAGACAGGATAAAAATGGTGAGGGCCATCATATTCTATGAGGAAAATTAAATTTGATTTTTCAATATCTCCAAAAATTGCATGATCAAAAGGAAGTCTGTTTTTATTTCTACATTTTTCTATTTTAAATTGTGAAGTATTTGATATATTATATGAATTTAGCACATTACTAATTAATATCTCACCTGTGCTAGTTTTATTGCATTCAGGGCAACCTGAACCTTTTTCGCCACTTCTACAATTAATCATGGCATACCATTCATGATTGCATTCTTTACAAATCCACCAAACAAATTTATTACTACCAACAGTTACGTCGTAAGGAGTTAAATCTCCGTTTTTTATAGTATGCCATTCAGATGCTAAGATAGGATCTCTAGTAAATAAATTATATTCTTTACTAGGTAATTGCCCTGCACAATATGGACACCCTGATTCTTTAGAATTTCTATTAGAAATTATAGCTTCCCATTCGTGTCCCTTTTTACATTTCCACCAAACTTCTTGATTAGAATTTGGGCAATATTCCTCTGGTTTTTTATCATTCTTTTCATAATACCACTCTTCACAAAGATAAGGATTATCAACCAATAAATTATTATCATCGGTTGGCAACTGTCCTGCACAGTATGGGCAATTATTACCTTTCACACCACTTCTACTGCTAATTACAGCATACCATTCATGTCCTTGATCGCATTTCCACCATACAAATTCATGAGAACTTGGGCAATACTCATTCGGATTTTTATCATTTTTAGTAGGATGCCATTCTTTACAAAGGATAGGATTAATTACTAATAAATTATAATCTTCACTAGGTCTATGTCCACTACAATATGGACATCCATCACCGTCATTCCTATTGTAAATATATGCTTCCCATTCATGTTTAGTATTTTTATCACATTGCCACCACACCAATTTTCCTGATCCACAAGTAACATCAAAAGGTGTTAAATCTCCATTTTTAATTGGATGCCATTCTGAGGCAAGAACTGGATTTAATGTTTCAAGACAATTTGATAATCCAACTTGATGCCCACTACAGATGCTACAACCACGATTTTCAGATATTTTAGATATATTTGACCATGTAGCTTTAAATATTTCCGTACATTTGAAACATTCCCATTTAAGGTTATCGTTCGATCCAGTAAATTCTTGATCACTTACTATCTTAAATGTTTTTTTGTTTAATTCAGTCCATAATTGAATATTTTGAATAGTGTATGGATTTGATTTATGAACTTTAGCAGGAACGTGATTACTACACAAGTTGGCATATGTTGCTAAATAATAATAACCGTCTAAATCTTTGATAATTAGTTTAGATGTATTATTAATATATTCGGTACTAATTAAAATATATCCCAAACTCTTAATGTGCTTTTTAATATTGCTATGAATTAATTCTTTATTTTTCATTCTACCCGTCCTTTATTTTTTTATTATTATAGATAACTAGACATATGCAACCAGAAAATATTTATATTGTCTAAATATGTTCAACTTATAATTTGAGTAATTCTTCCTCGATAATTTCTAAACCATTAAGAACTATCCATTATTGATCCACCTCCTTTGTAATTGATATAACTATTTATAAATTTAAGTTTAAATAAATTTGATCATTTTGTAATTGGTTGAGGCCAATATAACGAATGGTTTCCTTTGGTGAAGAATGGTTCAAAAGGGCTTGAATTCTCGTAATATCAACCCCTGCATCATACAGAGCTGCTCCGAACGCTTTGCGTAGGGAATGACAGCTTATTGCATCTTTAATTCCAACTTCGTCTGCTGCGTTACTTAATATAGTATGGGCTCTTTGTCTTGTGATTGCTTTATCTCCTTTCCTAGAGGCAAATAGAGCAGTCTGAGAAGGTTTTACAATAGATAGATATTCCTTTAGTGCTGATTTCACGTTGTCATTAAGAGGGAAGTTTTTAGACTTACTAGTTTTCTGTTCTTTTAATATCACCCTGTCTTTAATTTTCCCATTTTCATCTGTGACATCTGAAATTTTTAAGTTTAACAAGTCAGAAATTCTTAATGCTGAATTAATTCCTAATACAAACAACGCCCAGTCTCTTAGAGATTTTGATTTTAAATATGTTTTCATTGCATTGATATCTTTTGTTCCTTTAATTGGCTGGACTACATTCATTTTTTATTCCAACTCCTTTCTTATACCTCCGATATGCCAACTCCAACAATCATCTGAGTCAGCATATTATCGTCTTAATTTTCAAAGACTCTTCAGGGAAGTTTTAATACTAATCAAATATTCTCTGTACGGCCCACATTTACCTTATATGCTGTGCTATTGGGATTAGTAGTCACATATATTACAGATACAGATAAGAGCGTTACAATGATAATCATGAATATTCTTTTCATAATAATTCCCCCTCCTTAAATATCACTCATGTTCAATATCACTGTTCTTCCATTACCATATGTTATAATTGGATTTAAACTAGATTTTCCTGTGAAATTTTTAATGATGCTGGTTAGAAGAATTTTTAAACTGTTCATAACTTTTTCACCTCCACAATTAATTATATTTGCTCTTTAGTAAAATATGTACGATTCCAATACTCTTCATAAGATAAAGGTTTATTTTTATTTTTACTTTGCAATATCTTAGCAATCCATTTCATTAACATACTGTCAACCTTCCACCACATTTACAATGATATTTTTCAGGATTTCTAATCACACCGGATATACGATCTTTATATACTTTAGTATGACATTTCTGACACTCAATAGTATATTTAGCATTTGGAGATATATCTCTTTCTACTCCAATATTCTCACAGGAATTAGTTCTATGGATATTATATCCGTATGCTCTGTTCATTTTGTTTACATGAGATTTCCATAATGCTTGATGATTCATAGAATCTTTGCAAGTGTGACAAATTTCATGGGCTAAAGTTTGTTTTGCCATTTTATCTTCTGCTTGATCAAATATTGAGGATAATTCAATAAAGAATTTGTCTGATTTTCTAGAGCATCTCCCAAATCTTTTTGCTCTAGTATTAATAATGACGTTTGGATCAATGTTTGATGATATTGGAATGTTAAGTTGTTTTGCTTCTTTGATTACCTCTTGGAGAAGTCTATTGTATCTCATTTTGTTTCCTCCTTTGCAACATAAATTTTTAATCTTTTCTCAAATTCTTCTAAAGTTAATTTACTCATTGAAGTTGATAAGATTTTCAAATCGTTAACTGTAATTTTTAGATTAACTTTATGAGTATCAAACTTATAATCTCCAATATGATACATTCCATATCTATCTAGGGTTGCACCATGTTTTACTAATAATGCATTAATGCTTGCAATATGTTTTTCTCTTGCGGTTGAAGTCATTTTTATGTACCTCCTTATTTTTACTTAGATCGTTTTTCTTTTAATTTTTGCATTACTATCTTAACCTTTTTGCCTTTATCTTTACCAAAGAAAATAAAGTAATCTTGATCAATATCCCACCAAAAATTGTTAGTATTCTTCTTCCCTGAGATATAGTCTTTCATATCACAAAATTCTTTATACCCATATGGATTAGTAGATAAATGCAAAGCATTTTCTTTTACTTGGTCAAAGAATTCATTCTGGCAATAAACTTTCATAGAACTTCCTTCATGATCTTTTACTTCGTTAACAGTGAATACTTCATATTGGTCAAGAACATCAACCATCCTATGGAGAGATTTAGGCAAGGCTCCCATTCAAACTCGGAAGACCCCATGTAGTCAAAGTCTAAAAGTGAATCAATGCCTACGATTTCTTCATTTTTGATATTGGTGAATTTAGCTCTTTGCACCAAATAAGGTTTTCTAATTTCTTTAGTTTTCATCTTCTAATACCTTCTTTCAAATATTTATTTCTGTATTTATAATATCACATATACAATATAAAGTCAATTACACAAAGTAATTAAAATGCAATTTTTATGGGATATTGCGTTTTTAAAAGTGGGGTGGGAGTAAGGTTCGAGGATTGGAATAAATTGGATAGTAGTAAAAATCATCATTTAATACATCCATCTCCTTTCTGTGGTTGAATTAGATGTGATTCAATATTAAACATTTTAGATATATTAGGAATGTGTTTTTTGGAAATATTTTCTTTATTTTGACACCAATTTATGACAGATGCCTTTGATATGTTTAATAAATCAGAGAACTCTTTTGTACTTGTTTCACTATTTATTAAAATATTTTTTAAATGATATATTGATAATTCCACATTTATGTTATAATTAGTTTTCCATTCAAAACCGATAGTATTTAAGTTTTTAATTCTCTCTTCAGATAATTTATTTTTTTCAAAATTCTTCCTTTGTGAATTTACCCAAGTTCCAAGGTGTTTATTTTTGTATATAGTCCTTGAGGACAGAGACAAGTTGCCAAATTCATTTTGATATTCCTTTAATAATTTAAACATATCGTTCCAATTTTTATCATAATTTTTAAAAGTAAGTCCGATGTTAGAGAATTTTAATAATTGTTCATCTGAAAGTTTATCTTTACGATTTCTTTGGTTCCTTACCCAATTCCCAAGTCCTATACCTTTATAGGATTCATTTTCCTTAATTCGTATATTTCCATTTTCTTTTCTGTATTCATTCAATAGTAAAAACATATTTTCCCATGTTTCACGAACATCCCATGTAAATTCAATATTATTCAGTAAGTCAATTTTTTCTGCACATAATAAATCTTTTTTTGTCCTCTGGACATATCCCCACTTGTATATAGAGCGATATGCATTATTTTTTGGAACACGAGAGTGCCCATTCTCTTCATAAAACTTTTTTAATTTTTCATACATAGCCTCCCAATTATCAATCAAAATATCTTCAATTTTCTCAAATAATCCTCTAGCTTCAAGCGTCTCATCAAAAATCATAAATTCAGAAATATTAATATATCCTTTTTCTTCACCATCACCTAAATTATCACCCTTATCTAACCTATCATTCTCTAATTTAACTTCCTTTTCCAAATCCTCAACAAAATTCTTTGCTCCGATATTATCAAAGTTATTAACCAAGTCAAATATAACTGGCGTAGTACTCTTTCCAGCTTGCATTGCTCTACCAATTTGCTGATAGTAAATAATAGGTGATACAGTAGGTCTTAACAAAATAACCCCTGTGACATCCTCAATATGAATTCCCTCATTAAACATTTCAATGCTAAATAATAACTTTACAGATTTAGGATTTTTATTCTCAATAAAAGCCTCTACTTCTGCATCTCCATATTCATAATTACTATAAACAGAATAAACATCAACTTGTTTTGTAACTTTTGATTGTTTAAACCAGTCAACAACAGTTTCCTTCATTTCATCTAAATGAATTTTATCCTTACAGAAAATAATAAATTTGCCATTATAATTTTTAGACAAATGTTTCTTGAGAATATTAGGAATACCTTTGCTTTTATTCAACTTATGTTTCATCAATTCAATTTCTTTAAGCATTTCTTTCTTAGATTCTTCATCATTTTTACTGTTTTCTACTTTTGTTTTGAGATTATTTACCTCATATTCATAAGTATACAATGCAGAGATATATTTAGGCATAGGCAATATTTTCTTAACAATCGCTTCAGCAAGAGATAGATTATTGACAATATTTCCATTGAATAATTCTTCTCCCATATTTCTAGCATTATCTAGGAATCTAATATGAGTTGCAGAAGTACCCAATACTTTAGCATTAGGGAATAGGTTCAATAATCTTTGAACTCCATCTCCCCATTGCTCTGCTCCACATCTATGAAATTCATCAAGGAAAATATAGTCAATGTTTAGGGATTCAATTTCAGCATCACTCATGAATGATAATTTGGAATAGGTTAAGAGTTTAGTGTTGGGTAATTGCTCTCCTGCTTCTTTTTCTATTTGCTCTAATATGTAATTAGAAGGTGCTAGAATGACCTTGTTTGCTTCAGGAGTATCGTAGACACATTTTAGTATTAAATATGATTTACCTGTGCCTGTGGCCTGAACTGCTGCGACTTTGTTTTCAGTTTTCCATAGGGATTGAATCTTATCGTAAGTTTCTTGATTGTGTGGATAAAGTTTAATGTCTTTCATTTTGATTCGCTCCTTAAATAGATTTGACTATAATATAACCATCTTCTGATAGTCTTATTATAGTCAATTTATTATGGTTAGTCAATGTGTTTGGGATATTTATTTATTGCTTTATCTTACATTAAGATCGGCGAAAAGTTCATCGAATCCAGCAAAAATAGTATCATATTTATAAGTTTCTAATTTATCATCTTCATTTAGTACAAAATTTAACGCTCTCATTTGGTTAAGATAATGAATTTTCAACCTTTCCAATTTATCACAAATAATTTGATTTTCCATCGACATCTCTTTCCAATACTTTGCATTTCCTTTTACTTCTGCTACTTTAATTTTAATTTTACGAATAGCTTCTTTTAAATTATTTCTGTTTTTGATTACGGTTTCTACATCTCTCATATGTACACTCTCCTTATTATTTCTTTTCAAACTATAGGATAAAATAAGTAACTTATGGGATTATATTATTTTTCTACAAACTTCTTTATACCATTGAACTCTATATTCTTCATATACATACTTCATACCATCTCCCTTTTGGACATAAAACGCTTTTTCATCAGTATCATTAATAAACATTTGTCCAACCATTACAGTTGTATAATCCTTAATTTTGAAAATATAAATATCCATATGCTCTTTTTGACAACCATTTAAACTGGTGCATTGCATATCCCATTGGATATTAAAAGGATCTCCAATAGCTACCCACTTATAAAAATCGCACCCTTTACATGAATCAATTTTTAGCATAATATTCTCCTTTCTATATCATCTTAATTTCTAATTTTTCTTTACTCAAATCCATCACAACAACTTCAAGTGAATTAATAACCACATCATAACTACTTGCATATCCATCCGAAACACTCAATTTTAATTCACTTAAATTCTCACCCATTTGCTTTAAATTGAACAATCTTTCGTTAACTCTTCTCTGAGCAAAATCAATATTTCTTTGAGTATAAAGTAGTCCATCATATTCTACTAAATCATAACCACCATATCTAATAACACTACTCCAACCTCCATGCTCCTGTTCTTCAATAGTAAAAATATCTTCATAGCTATTTGATATAAGTTGTTGCTTATATTTCTCTAGTTTTTCTTTTGAATCTTGAGCAATAACTTCATTGCCTCCGTAAGTGGAACATGGTGTATTGTTTTTGAGAATGTGGATTGTGCGAGGTGATTCTTTTTGTTTCTTTTTCATTTTTATCAACCTTTCTTCTATCTTACGTTTAATATTTCTTTGATATCAACCAAGTTTAACATTTCATTTTCATCCAATTCACTTGCTACCCAAATTTCTGTCGCACCATATCCATATTCTTCTATAATGTGTACATCATTAGAAAATAAATACGATTCTACATTAGGATCTAAGGAAAACTCTAACAATACTTTATAAACATTTATCTTTTTCATTTGGATTATCAATTCCTTTCTTTATTAATTTAATTATTCACATTCTTTTACTCTTCGTGCCTGAACAACAAATTCTGGTTCTTCACGATATATAAAAGCACTATCTACATTATCATATTTATGTTCTTCCCACCATTGTAAAACTAAATCGGCTAATTTATTTGCTTCATCGAAATAATTCATAATATTACCTCCTTTATACTTACTCATAATTCCAAATGTTTTGTTTTTCAATAACAATTATAGTATGAAATGAGTCTTTTATTTGCTTATTTTATCTGGAGTAAAGAATCCCATTTTCCATCCTTTTGCAAATCCCTCTTCGTTATATTCACCAGTGTTTATATTACCATCTTCGTCAATTTGAACAAATACAGCTTTATCAATTATACCTTTATAAATTAAATAACCAATTCGATTAACAATGCATTCTGCCATAGTAACAATTACTACATCTTTGTGAATATCTATAATATCATCTACTAATTTACAAGAATATTTAGGATGCCTACCTTCTTCTGGAAACTCGACACAATAATTGTTGCTACAGTTAATTAAAACATAATCCATTATACTTTTTTGAGTATATCCAGTTATAACTTTAATCATTTTTATCCTCCCTATATTTAGCATCAAATTCCTGTTTGGATGGAAAATTACTTCCTATCTTTGCAATTTCTAATATTAACAACAGTTCCATTCCTAATAGAACACCATCTATTGTTAATACCTTTATACTGAGAAGAAAATTTACAACCTTTACAAGCAATATTTATGCTCAAATTATCACTTCCTACTCTCCAATATAATCCTCAAGAATAATTTCAATATCATTTAACTGAGCATTTTCTTTACCTGTGAATAATTTACTCTGCATTTGCTGTATTTTTATACAGTCAAGCAACAACAATATTTGATCATCTGATAATAATAAATGCTTCTCTCCTTGTAACTTTTCACTTGATAAACAAATTCCACGTTCATCATCTATCTCCATGAGCCAATCTGGATTAACATTGAAATATTTTGCCATTGCTTCAACTGTAGTTCTTTTAGGTTTCATTTTTGCATTGATATATCTAGATATAGCACCTGAAGATAAATAAACTATATCGCCTAAAGTATAAGTAGTTAAACCTTTTTCTTTCATTAATTCATGTAATCTTGAAGAGAATTTTTTAATATCAAGTTTAATTGGTTCGTTACTGCTCATTTTATCTCCTTGTTTCCGTTCAATTCTATCTTTCTTGGGAAACAACTTTAATCCTGCCATCATACTTCTCTTCTAATTCCATAGTCGATGTATAAGTTCCTTTATGCTCCTTTAAGCCATAAATAAATCCAAGAGTCATTAATTCAGTAACATAATTATCAAATTTCTCCTTAAATTGTACCATATGCAAATCTTCAATACTATCCATCCAATGTCTAGCATCTGTTGAAGATAACCAACTAGAAAGAACATCCCATTTATTTACTTCAATATCATCAACAGTCATAGTTAGATTTTCAATAACTTTTTCAACATATTTGTCGTGTTCATGTTTTCTTGCACTATGTCCTAGATACCCTGCGACAACACCAGAAGAAATGTAATCAATTGTATCTTGAGTTAATGCTTTATCTAGACTACCTTTATAATCCTCTAAGGTCATTTGATCATATTTCTTATAATATATAAATCCTTCAATCTTCTTTTGAGCATTCTTAATATCTTCTTGTTTATCACAATATACTAGGGCATCAGGAGAAATCCCATCTGTGAATAATTTTTCGATTTTATCTCTATTTCTATTAAATGTATAGGTTTCAAGATAAATTAACTTTAGTTTTAATTCATCGTCTGTATAGATTCGATTTTTAATAAATGAATTTTCTTTCATAAATACCAGAGCATTTTTCATCGAATCAAAATCCTTATATCCATTGAAATCTTTTGAAGAAAAACAATTTTTCTCTTCATTGTGTACTGATACAATAACTACTGTTTTCATTTTAAATTAACTCCTTCTTAACTGTTCGCCATTTGTCGAATCAGTTCCATATACCATTAAAATCGTGCTTTTATTTTATTTGAGCCTAATATTTTCCATTCAAATAATTGTCAGATAAATATTGGTTGTAGTTATGCCACAATTTTAAACACTGTTTAATCTTTGCTAAATCAAAATCGGCAATAGGTACTGCTAAGTCA
>Ga0209728_1000656_pt1 | contig 25573 bp, 25 predicted proteins | sample RifGroD1_FD_183997 | JGI IMG/M metagenome (GOLD analysis project Ga0209728, IMG submission 183997) | Groundwater microbial communities from Rifle, Colorado, USA - Groundwater D1 (SPAdes) (version 2) | ecosystem: Environmental > Aquatic > Deep subsurface > Groundwater | place: Rifle, Colorado... | reverse complement strand
ATTTAAAGATATTATTTGTTCAAAAAGATAATAAAGACACAAGAAACAATATTTATTATTTAAATCCAGAAGCATTTTATAAAGGTCAAAATATTAGTAAAGATGAAAAAGAATTTGCTATAAACAATAAAGTAAATGTATAGATAGTATAGATAAAAATATCAATAACTGAGCATATATGGCTACTTTTGAGAGGTTTTTATGTTCGTAATACGTACATGTATTGCTTAAAATATGCCTATTTTTAATAGATATGTTCGTAATAAGTACATAACTCTGAAATACTAGGTGTAGCAATGGTTGCACGATACTAATAAACCATCACATCACCCACTCCCATATCCATTATTATATCATTCATATAAATATCAAAAATCATACATAAACATAATATAATAATTTGACATACATCATAATATGTTGTAATATAATTATTGTAGAAAGGTGATAATACTATTGATGTTTTGTATAGAGGTGTTTGATGATATAATAGTGGTAAGGAGTGATAAAATGGTGGTAAAAAATAGATTAAAAGATATTTTAGATGAACGAGGACTTAAACAAAATTGGTTAGCAGAACAAGTAGGAATTACAAAACAAACCATGTCTAATTTGGTAAAAAATAGGTATACAACAAGTATTGATATTGCTTTTAAAATATCAAGAGTTTTAAATGTAGATTTTAAGGATATATTTTACGAAGAATAAGTAAGTTTATTTTATAAAATAGTATTGACATAACTTACTATACCCCTTATACTAATATTGTAAGGTTATTCAAATGGCCTTAACAAATTAGTAAAGGGGTCTTTAGTCGTGAGAAAAATTGATGTTCAAGAAATGGTTAATCTTTCAAAATCCTACGATGGTAAACAAGTTCAAGTAGTGTTGTCTCCTATGCAATCTATAAACACATATCAGCAATTCAGATGTAGACTTAATGGGAACAACTTGGAATTTTGCGACACTAATATTAATAAACTAATTATGCAAGAATTATTGATTCCTAAAGACAATATTGAAGAAATACTGTATTTTGAAGGTAAGAATATCTATGAATCCGTATTTTCAATTATATCAAACAATTGCCAAGTTGATTTTACTATTAGTGAAAAACCTTTAAATTGTAGAAAATGTGGTAAATTACTTGATAAATATTTTGACCAATGTTGGGTTATAGATCAGGTTGGTGTGTATGGGAGTCAATGGGATAATCAGAAAGTTAGTATAGAATTATGCGAAGATTGTTTGATGGAGTTTTTAGAGTATGAAGAAAAAGAAAAAAAACTTGCCATTGATTAAATGACAAGTTAAAAGATAGAAAAGAATTTTTGCAATTTTATTATATCATATGTGGTATAATAAGTAAAATGGAAATTAAGTTATGGGGAGAAATGGAATAAATATTAAACCTTCTCCCCTCTAAACTAATTAGGTGGTGAATTTATATTGGTCAAAAGAAACATGAGCAAGAGAATAAGACCAAAAAGAGTGAAGACTACAATACTAAAAAGCAAGAAAGGAGGAATAAAAATGAATGTAATTGAATTAGCAGAGTCAAATGTTCAATTGACTTGTTTGACAGAAATAAGTGTGATAATTCAAGATACAATCAAAAAGAAAGGTTTGACTTCTGAAGAAATTGATAAATCTTTTGGATTAGTGAGGAAACATAATGTCAAACGAAAAAATTAAAGTTGTAGTTGATACTAATGTTTTTCTTCATGGTATGTCTCATAGAAATATAAATTCTGTAAAAATATTAAGATTAATTGAACAAAGAAAATTACAATTGATTTTTGCACAAGACACTATCGGAGAATTAGTATGGGTAATAAAAAATTTTGTTAGACACAATATTGATGACATAAAAACAAGGGTAATTGTGTTGCAAAATTTAATGACCTTGTTTTACTATGGAAATTCAGTTAATACCTTGGAAGTAACTTGTGCAGAGATTAATGATGATACTGATGAAATGTTTTTGAAGTGTGCTATTAAAGGTGAAGCAGAGTATTTAATTAGTAATGACTTAGCTAGTGGTATGCATTATGTATATATTAATGGAATTAAAATTTTAAATTCTGAGGATTTTATTAAGATGTATGATGAGTTGTGTGTTTGATTAGTTTTAGTTTGATAGTTTTACAAGGGAAAAAGATTAGGAAGAGCTTATAGGAATATATAGGCTCTTTTTGTATGGGTAATTTTAAGTTGATAGTTTTAGGCAATTTGGGACGCTAGGTTGTCTTTTATATGTGGAAGTGATTTCCTCCAATGTCACTTCTATTTTATGTGGAGAGTGGTTTTGTTTTATAAACTACTCTCTTCTCTTTGTATTTGTTGGAGGATTATTGATAGTTAGAAATAATAAATTAGAAAGTTGGAGGTTAAATGGCAAAAATAAAATTATCGATAAATGAAGTAAAAACTATTTTTAAATTAAGAGGATATGAATTAATTACAAATGAATATTTAGGTACGCAACAAAAATTAATAATTAAAGATGACATAGGATATTTTTATAAGATTAGTTTAAACACTTTTCAAACAGGTACAATTCCTAATAAATTTCATAAATCAAATCCTTATACCATTGATAATATTAAGTTATTTTGTAGTTTAAATAATAAACAATTTAAATTAATCAGTAATACATATGTAAATACTCATAAAAAATTACAATGGAAATGCTTAAAAAACATTTGTGGAAAAATATTCGAAATGTCTTGGCACGATATTCACGCTGGTCATGGATGCTCTTGTATTATTAAAGCTACACCATTAAATTGTTTGGCAACTATCAATCCAATACTCGCATCTGAATGGCATCCTTATAAAAATGGTGAATTAACTTCATATCATGTTACAAAAGGATCTCGTAAATCAATTTGGTGGAAATGTAGAGAGTGTGGTCACGAATGGTCTGCTGAAGTAAGGGATAGGAATAATGGAACTGGTTGCCCAGAATGTAATACTCCAAAAGGAGAAAAGAAATGTAAAGAGTATTTTATTGATAATAAATTTATTGAAATTCAACAAAGTAACTACGATAGGTTATTGGAGATTGATAAGAATATTAATCCTTATTTTATACCTCAAAAAACGTTTGATGGATTGCTAGGAGTTGGTTACGGGTTATTATCTTACGACTTTTATCTGCCAAAATATAATTTACTTATAGAGTATCAGGGAAATTATCATGATGGAACAGTTGGTAGGTTGGCACAATCAGAAAAAGATTTTAAAAAACAACAAGAGCACGACATACGTAAGAAAGAATATGCAATAAAGAATAAATATAACTTTTTAGAGATATGGTATTATGATTATGATAATATTGAAGGAATATTAGATGAATATCTTAGTAAATTAGAAAATAATTTATTTATAATTAATTAATAATTAAATGAAAGAAGGAATATAACAATGGCAATTAAAAAAATCAATGAGGCATCTTTAAATAAAGGATTTAACAAATTCAATGAGAAAGTCACAGAAAGAATTACCGATATTTTTGGTGAGGAATATGAAGTGGAAATCAACAAACATTTTAAGAAAGCAGACACTCAAAAAATATTAATTGATTACTTTACAATTACAGAAGAACTTAAAGAATTAGAAGGCATTGAATCTCTTAAAGATACTATTATTATTCCAATGCTTATGATCAAACAATTTACAAATATATCTATTCCAGATGAAGGGGAAAGATTATTGTCTATGGCAAACAAACTTGTAGAATTAGAATTACTTAATAAGATTTTAGATATTTTACCTGAAGATGAACTATTAAAAATGACTGAAGTGGCAGACCAATTTAAGAATGTTGTAGTTAAAATGGTCGAAGAAAAAGAAAAGGAGTCAACAAAGGAATAATAAATTCAACAAAAGAAAAGAACCCATATATCAACATATGGGTTCTTTCTAATATGCATTTAAAGCAGTTTTTAACCTTGGAATCATAAGTTCATCTTCAGTTGCTAATATGATTGTTTTATTTTTACCATAGTCTTTATAATTAATAGTCATTAACCATACCATTGCTGTTTCTTTTTGTGTTCCTACTCCACTTATCCCTCCAACAACAGCTCCTACTGGCCCTAGTAGCAATCCTCCAATTAATGATCTTCCTATAACACTCTTTTGATGTTCTGTAAGTTGTTTGGAAGAATTAAATATAGTTGATTCTATATTTCGAGTAGGAATAGAATAAGTTTTATCAATGGTGATTAACTCTGGTGTTTTTGATAATTTTACCTTAACTCCTTTTTCATAATTAGGAATTCCGTCTATATGAATCAATGATAATGAGTTGATTGTTTGTTTTGTTGTTTTTGTTCTCTCTAATTTTTTATCTTTTGGCTCATGAATTATTTCTACAATAGCCATTATTAATACGAAAACAATTATTCCCAATATTGTCCATCCCATGTTTTTATCCCTCCTTAGTTATTTCCAATTATATACTAAATATATGCAATTGTAAAGAAAATATAACAAAAAGGCGGTGAAAATGTTGCCTAAAGATATAAAATTTTTAGCTAATGATTTAGTAAAAAGATTAGAACAAGAACTTTCAAGTCAGTTAAAGGTTATTGGTAGCGTATTAGTTGAAGACGTAAAAGAACATATTGATTCAGATGTATATGCGGTTTATGATCCAAAAGAATATGAGAGAAGTGGAAATCTTAAAAGGTCAATTAAGAAATCCGCATTAGAAAAAAACATTAATGGAATAAGTATAGATGTTTATTCTGATGATGAAATAGCAAAGAGTCATCATATGAATAATCCTAATAATGAGCTAGAATCATACGCCAGTATCGTAGAAAGTGGAATTGGATATGATTATGGTGCTTGGAACGGGCATCCTTGGGACTATCAGGGACTTCAAAGACCTTTTATGAAAAATGCAATTGTGAAACAGAAAGATAATATTTTTAACTTAATTGATAAAGCAGTAGGTGATGCTATCAGAAAATTATAAGGTGGTGAATTAATGACAACTACATATACTGTTGGTGCAAAAATAATAATTAACTATGACCAATCAGAAATAAAATCTACTATTCAGCGATTACAAAACTTTATCAAAGCAAATCCAATAACTATTGATAAAATTAAAATTGATTCAAGTGCTCTAAGTGTAATTAAAACTAATTTGGAAAAGTTGGCAATAAAATTAGACAATGTATCTATAAGCAATATTAAACTTCCTTCAAATGCAACCAAAGAAATAAAAAGTAAAATAGAGTCCATATCATTTAAATTAGGCAATTTGAAACTTGATACATCTAAAATTGATGGGAAGAAAGTTAATCTTACCCTCTTTGTACCTCCTTCTGAAATATTGAAATTAAAACAACAAATAGAAGGATTAAGACCGATAATTAAGGTTCAAGTTCAAGGAGTGAATCAGGTTGCCACTCCTAGTGCTGGATCATTGGCACAGGCTAAATCGTTTGCAGATAGTATAACACAATCTGGTCAATATAAAAGCAATACTTTAATAAGTTATGATTATGATCAAGCAGGAAAATTAATTGCTGTTTTAAAGAATGCACAAAATGAGACTATTAGACTTAAATATCAATTTGATGAAGCAAGTAAATCTTTCCAACAAATTGGTTCAAGCACAAAAGTTCCAGATCTTTTGAATCAAAGCACTATCGCTGCTCAGAGGACATTTAGTGATTTAAGGAATATTACTAATCAATTTAATGTACTTAGACAACAATCAGGTAGTAATCCAATTGATTTTAAAACACAAAAATTAATACCAGATTTAGAATTATTAAATGCTAAATTAAAAACTCTAAGCAATGGTATGCAACAGGTTACTCAAACTTATAAACTTAATGATACTCAAACAATGAGTGTTTCAGGTAATTATAATATGCTTAGAGGGCAAATGGATTCTTTAAGTACTTCTACTGGTAATTTAGCGAATAGACAAATAGGTTTAGGAGAAGCTTTTAGTGTAGCCTTACAAAGATTTCCACTTTGGATAGTAGCTTCGACGCTAGTGATGGAAAGTCTGCATAAATTGCAGGAATCCTTCGAGTTTATGTCTCAGCAAAGTAAATTGTTTACAAATTTGCAATTGGAAATGTCCGACACCAATTTGGTTTTTAGTGAAATAACAAAAACTGCCAATGAATTTGCAACAGAAATGGGAGCAACAAGCGACACTGTACTTCGGGCTATAGCTGTATTTGGTACTTACACATCTACAATTGATGAAGTTTTAACTAAAAGTCGCAGTGCGGTGACACTTAGTTCCATTACTGGACAGGGGATTGAGCAGACTGCTGATGAGCTTATGGGTGTATTAACTCAATATCGTTTAACTGCTGATGAAATAACAGGTGTAACAGATTCTATACTTGGTGCAGCACGCATGCTCCAATTAGACTTCCCTAAAGGTGTGGCTGAGATTTCTAGTGGTTTAAGAACTGTTGGTAGTGTGGCAAAAGATGCAGGATTAGATGTTGCTGAAACAACGGGAATTCTTAGTACCATGATAGAAGTTACGAGGAGGTCGGGTAGCGAAAACGCGAACGCATTGAGAACCGTTATCAGTAGGATATCTAATGTAGGAGAAGAATCAAATCCAGAGGAATTTAAAGGCATCGAAGCAAAATTCAATGCTATTGGTGTTGCTATTAAATCTTCTTCTGACACAATTCGACCGTTAGGTGAAATTTTATCAGAATTAAGCGAAAAGTGGAAGACTCTAAATGATGTAGAACGTCAATCTATAGCACAGGCTAGTGCAGGTATGTATAGAAGAAATGCATTCATCAGTCTTATGTCAAATTACGACAAAGTTCTTACTAATACGACAGCGGCAGAAAACAGCGAAGGCGTAACAATGCAAAAACAGGCAATATACGCTGAAAGTTTAGGTGCATCCGTAGCAAGACTTACTGCTGCATGGGAGAAATTCTATTTAAATTCAATAAATACTGGTACTTGGAAAAACATGGTTGAAGGATTAACAGTTGTAATATCCGGTTTTGCAAACTTCGCAGATATTATGGGAGGTATCCCTACAGTATTGACTACTGTAGTATTAGCAACATCGTTATTTTCTGCTAAGTTTCAAGGATTTATGAGCAGGTCATTCATGATTGCTCCGATGTTAGCATTTAGGACTTCTGTAATGGAAACAGCAGTGATTATGAGGCAATTTAGTGGATATGCTAATACATGGAGAACAAATCCATTTGTTGTTGGTTTTCAGATGGCTAAAATTTCTGTATTGGATTACATTGCAAGCATTCGTTTAGCAACTGTACAACAAAACGCAATGGGAAGGACAGGATGGGCAAGTGCTTTGGGTGTTGCTATTTCAGGAGCAGGTAATGCCATGAGGTCTTTTGCCACATCAGCAGTCGCAGCTAGGGTTGCTATGTCGGCATTTCAAGCTGTTGCTACTTTAGGACTGTCTGTTGCTATTATGTTGGTAATTAGTAAAGTAATGAGTCTTGCTGATTCTTGGTTACATGCAGATGAAAAGGCAAAAGAGGCATTTGATACATTATCAAAGTCAATCCAAGCTTTAAAACAAGAAACTTCTGAACTTCCTAATCTTATATCCTCATATGAACAATTGTTTGATAAAGTTGGGAAAACAACAGAAGAAAAAGAAGAGTTATCAAATGCAACTGCTAAGTTAGCATCCCTTTTTGAAGATTCGGTGATTAGGATAAATGACGAAGGAAAAGCAATTGAAGTAGACATAGAATATGTCAAACAACTTACTCAAGCAAAAAAGGATTTATTAATTGCACAACAGCAAGAATTATCCTCAAAATTTAATTCTATGGGGAAAGATCAATATGATCAAATATTAGAAAAACAAAATAGAATTAAAGAAATTAATGATGAAATATCGGAAAAAGATAATAAAGTAATTAGTTACCAAAATTATAACAATATTAATCCTGATGATTTTATAAGTAAAGGGATAAATAATAAGTTTATAAAGGATTATCAAGAGGATATTGCAGAATTATCTATAGAGAGAACAAAATTAGTCGGAGAAAGTAATGATATTCAAAAAATTTTATCTCAAGAGGCATATGCTTTTGATCAATCTAGTGATTCTGCTAATAAATTAAGTAATAGTTTAATAAACAATTTAGCAAGAGCAACTATGGATTCAGGTAAGAATTTTAATGAATTATTATCTGTAATGGAAGTGTTTAGAAGTTCAGATGTTTCAGAAGCATTTAAGAAAATATCTGAGGACATGACAAAGGGTGCTACCACCGAAAAAGCAACTAAGGATATTCAAGCTTTAGATAATGCTTTAGCAAAACACAATGTTAATGCTAGTTTAACTTCTTATATTATAAAAATGCTTAATGATTCAATGAAGATAGATAACGCTCCAGAAGCAGAAGAAAAACTACATAGTGTAGCAAACGCCATTCAAGAGGTAAATGAAGAAACAGAATCTTATATTTCAGATTCAAAAGACTTGGCATCAACAATTGCCAAAATGAATGATGGTCATAAATTAACCACTGAGGAATTATATAAATTAATTAAGGCACACCCAGAGTTACAATCTGCAATGAAAAAAGTAAATGGTTTGTACACGATAGAACAAAATGCCATTAAGAAACTTATGGATGCTAAAGAGTTAGAGCATAAAAAAAGTTTAGATCAGAAAAAAGAAGAACTGAAAGCATCTGCGGAGTTATTAAAGCAAAAACTACAACTTTATGGTCAAGAAATTGGTGGCATAACATCTGTTCAACAAGCTAAAGAATTAGTTAATTCTCAATCCCTTGCTGACCCTGAAAATAGAGCATTATATAGTGGTAGACAATCAGTACTTTCTGAATTACAATCTATTGAAGATGCTTTAAAAGGAATAGATGTATCATCTCAGATTAGTGCAAAAGATTTAATAGCATCTGCTAATCCAGATTTAAATAAAAAAACTAAAGACAAACAAGAAGAACCTGTAACTGGCCCCTATGCAGACTTAATTCGAGAAGCAGCAAAAGCAAATGGAATTTCTGCAACCCTTCTAGATGCTTTAATTAAACAAGAGAGTGGTTTTAGAGCAAAAATTGTAAGTCCTGCAGGGGCAATAGGTTTAACTCAGCTCATGCCCAAGACAGCTAAATCATTAGGCGTAGACCCATACGACCCTCTCCAAAATATCACTGGGGGAGCTAAATATCTAAAACAACAACTCGATAAATTCGGAGGAGACATATCTCTTGCTTTAGCAGCTTATAATGCTGGCCCCGGAGCAGTATCTAAATATGGTGGAATTCCACCATATAAGGAAACACAGAATTACGTCAAAAGTGTACTTGGTGACTATAATAACCGTAAACTAGACTCTAATGCAATCAGTGATATTGTAAACAATAAAGGTATGGAAGACCCTGCTTATACAGACCTAACTGAAGCAACAATAAAATATTACAATGCTGAATCTCTCCTAGCTAAATCTAAAGAAGAATTAGCTAAAAAAGAATTAGAGCAAGCTCAATCATCTGAAGACTATCAATTGCAACTTGAAAAAACAAATGCATTAATCATCGCTCAGACTTCCCATGTTAACTCCTTAAAATCAGCAAATTCTAAAATAGTAAATGACATTCACAAAATTAGAGAAACAGAATTCTCTGCTGATGGTTGGTTAACATTAGATGGTGAATTAACATTAAAATATTATGAACAATTTAATTCTTCATCAAAAGCAACTCAAGAAATGATGCAAAAAGAGGCAGAAAAATTATCTAAACTTCAAAAAGCTTGGTATGATAATTCTGAAGCAATTGATGCTGTAGTCCAAAGTCAAAAAGAAGTTCAGAAAACTCTACAAGATACTGCAAAACAATTAGCAAATAAAGTAGTAGAAACTGCTAAATCTCTTGCACAAGCAGAACTTGATGCTGAAGAAAAAGTATTAAATGCTTATATTGAACGAAAAGAAGCTAAAATAAAAGGCATTCAAGAAGAAATTGAAGCATTAGATAAAAAGAATGAATTAGAGGAAGAACAAGAAGAAAGACAAAAACGTTTACTAGCAATTGAAGAGGCAAAACAGAGATTAAACAATGTTTTAAATGAGAAAAATACTAGAGTTTTAGTTGGCAATCAATGGGAATGGCAATCTAATCCAACAGATGTAAAAGATGCACAAGATGATTTAAAATCCCTTAAAGAAGATTACGTTGATTGGGAAGATGATATTAATCTTAAACACAGAAAGGCATCTTTACAAGCAGAAATTGATTATCAACAAAGTTTAATTGACAAAAAGGAAGAATCATTTAATAAGCAAAAAACTATATTTGAAGAACAATGGTCTAATTTAGATTTAATGTCTAAACAATTATTAGAGCTTTATGGTTCAAATGTTGATAAAGCAGTTGAAGCATTACGTTTAAAATTAGCACAATTAAATAGTCAAATGAAAGAATACATTCCTAATGTTCCTCTTCCAAGTAATTTATCAAATGGAAGTGGTGGAGGTTCATCTTCGAAAGATTGGAGTACTGGCCCCGGAACTGGTAATGACATATATGGTAGACCAATCAGAGAAGAAGATATGGACGAATATGGTGGCAGTGGTAACACATCTAGTCCTGATGATGATAAAAAATATTCATCCTCTTCCTCTGGCAAACAAACTGTCATTGGAAATTCAATAGATGTTGGACTTGCTAAAGCAGAGGCAGAGAAAAAAGGTAAATCTAGTAATTTTAATTTTAAAGTTGTTAATGATGGGGACGCAGGTTTTGCAAAATCTGGAGATATTGTTTTAGGTAGTGAAGCAGTAGTTAAGGACAAAGGTAGTGGAACTAGAGCAGGAGGAGCAAATAGAAATGAAACACTAGAAAAATTTAAGAAAATAACAGGTTTAGATACAGGTGGTTTAACTCCTTCATGGGGTGATAGTGGTAAATTAGCATTTTTACATGAAAAAGAATTAGTTTTAAATAAAATAGATACATCTAATATTCTTAAAGCAGTAGATATTACTCGTAATTTTATGACTAATTTTAAATTACCTGATTTAAGTAATATTAAATTACCAACATTAAATAATAATCTAGTTGCTAGTGGTGGTAATGGAATAACTATAAATACACTAAATGTCACAACAAAAAATGCCAATGATTTAATTTCTCAACTAAAGAATCTTCAACGTCTAAATAGATAATTTCAGGAAGAAGAGATTTATTAATTTTAAGTCTCTTCTTTCCTATTGTTTAAATATGAAATTACTCAAAGAAAGGAGTGAATAACAATCGCAATTTATCAAAGTTCATTCTTATCTCCAAATAATATATCAATAGATGCAAATTTACCAATAACATTTACTGCAAAAATTCAAGGAACAGTAGCAACTCATTATCAGTTAAAAATTTTAACAATGGCAAATGTAGTAATCTTTGATTCTACAAAATTAACCCTCTCACCGAATCTTTACCAAAATGATACATTTTTATATGTATTAAATTCAGGTTTAACAAATGGAATCCAATATAAATGGACTTTAGAAATATGGTCTAATACTTTATCAGCAATATCAAGAGAAACTCCTTTTTATTGCTATGCTACCCCAACATTGATATCTACTGTTCCAGAATTAATTACATCGAAAAAATATACATTTCAATTTGCATATACTCAAGCAGAAAATATTCCTATTAATCGTTGGTATATTGTTTTTATGGATATTTTTGATAATATTGTTCTTCAAACGTCATATTCCTATAGTGGAAATATTTCTTATGAATATGATGGTTTTGTTTCATCTCAAACATATAAAATTTATACAATTGTAGAAAATCAAATGAATGTAATAACACAATCTCCTATTTATACATTTAGTGTTTCTTATTCTGCTCCTTCAATTAATTTTGTTCCAAATGTAACTTTATTAGAAGAATTATCTGCTGTAAAAATTAATTGGTCAAATCCTGTGCAAGTAAATGGAATAGTCACAGGAACAAGTTCATATGTTCAAGATTTATTCACACAAGGAAATGTAGGATTAAAATTAAATGATGCAAGTTATGTTGAGTTTAATGTAGGTATTCCTTTAAACTTTACAACAATAATTGATTATATTCCTGATGAAACTTTTACAGGTGGGAAGATATTAGAACATATTAATGATGAAGGTATTACATATGAGATTGGATATGATTCGGTTTTAGGTTGTTTCTATTATCAAAATGGTTTTGTAAGAATAAATGGTGTTCCAAAAGAACTACCCCCATTATTCTTAATTGCAGTGAGAAGCATTGATGTTCTAATTATAGTTAATAATCAAATTTATGAGCGTTTAACTTAAGGTGGTGAAATAATTGTTTTTAGCAGGAAGTTTTTTGGGTTTAAGTACCTTCCAAAGTGTTGAAGGATCAAATATCCCTCTACGTCACACGTATCAAAAAATACGTATCTATGGTAATGCAACAATAGATAAATTACAAATAAAAAATATAGAAATGTCTGATGAAGATTTACAAAATATAATTATGACAGATAACTCGATATGGGATATAAACACTTTAGCAATGGCAGAATTTGAGAATGATTTAATTGCAGGTAATATTTCAAATTTAATTAATCCTGTTACAAAATGGCAAGTTAATCGTAGAGAAGTTAGTGGAAGTACTTTTAAAGTGTTAGATGTTGTAGATGTTGGTGTTAGTGAGTATATTGACTACTCCGCACAACATGGTAAGAATTATATTTATTCATTGTTTGCTACAAGTGAAAATGAACAATCTGAACCTTTAGAATGTGAAGAAATAGAAACAGATTTCTTTGGTTATTATCTAGTTGATGAAGAAGAAGGAAAAGTATTTAAATTTGATTTAAATGTTCAATCTGGAACAAAACAGTATCAGGAAGATGTTACTATAATGGATAATTATACAGAATATCCTTCAATTGCAATGGGAAAGCGAAAATATTTTACGAGTTCGATCAGTTGTATTTGCGGAACTGTAAGCATTAATGGTCAATTACAGCAAAGTAATGAATATGTATCTGAATTACGAAATTTTATTTTGAATCGTAAGAATAAAATTTTTAAAACTCGGAAAGGTGAAATTTATAAAGTTTTCACCTCCAATTATTCTGAACAACAATTAGATGATGGAATAAAAGAGCAAGTGATTCTAATATCCTTTAATCTAACCGAAGTTGGTGAAGTCTAAATGAACTTCGATAATTACCTCCAAATACTTAAATCTGGAATTTATCGTCAAAGGGTTAAAGTAGAGTTGCTTAGATCAGAAGATGAATCTGTTGTTTCTGAAATAACCAATTATCTTGATTCTACATCAGGTTCAATTAATATTTCCTATACAAATGGTATAAGACGCACCTGTAGTTTTGAAATTAATAATACTTCAGATAATCCATATTACATACATCCAGATTCATTAAATATTAATTCTATGTTTAAAATTTGGCTTGGATTAGAAGATGAAAATGAGAATATAGAATGGTTTTCACAAGGAGTATATTGTATTGACAATCCAACAATTTCATCTGATTTTAGTAATAGCAAAATTAGTATTCGTGGAAGTGATAAGTTTTGGAACTTCTCTAATATAAAAGGAAATCTTTCAGGTACTTATATCATTTCTATCAATACAAATATAACAACTGCAATACAATCTATATTAGATTTAGTGAAAGATAAAAAAGTACCTATTTTCCATTCTTCACTTTTAGATAAGAAAACTCCTTACACTATAACAAAAAATGCGAATTGTAAATTAAGTGATTTACTTATTGAGTTAGCATCAATTTACTCTATGAATATCTATTATAATTCTGAAGGGGTTATGGTTGTTGAACCAGATACAGAGAATGAAGTTAAATCTAGTGTTTGGGATTTTAATCAAAATGAATTTCAATATCTTGGAGGCTCTTTAGAATATTTATGGGATGATTTATGTAACTCGGTAAAGGTAATTGGGAGTAACATTAATGGAGTTACAGCAAATTATACGTCATATAACAATTCACTTTTATCTCCTACAAGCATTCCAAATCTAGGTTATGAAAGATGTTATTTACATACAAGTGATGTCTTAGATACAGAAACAAAGTGCAAGGATTTAAGTGAATATATATTAAAACAAAAAATGAAAGAAAATAGTGAAATATCAATAAATAGTATTCCTATGTATCATATATCAAATTCAGAATCGGATATAATTACAATTTCAGATTCAAATATGAGATTAAATGAAGAAAGGTTTTTAGTTACTGCTTTAACAATTCCAATGTCAGTAGGTGGGCAAATGCAAATAAAAGCAGTAAAAGAAAAAGAGTTAATAATTTATTAATTTAATAATTAAGTAGGTGGAATATAAAAATATGGATATTGATATTATCTCTCCAGAATTTGCTCAATTTCTAGATAAATTAATAGACCAAAAAGCTAGAGCAATAGTTCAACAAGAATTACAGAAATATGGGGTACTCCATGTTTGGGATGCTATAGTAACATCTGTTAGTGGGAATACAGCAAGTGTTAAATTAATAGGTGAATCAAAAATAATACCTGATTTAAAAAATAAGACTAATCAAGTTTTAGTTGCAGGAGATGAAGTTCAATTACATTCTCCATCTTCTCTTACAAATGCTTACATAGGTATTGCAAAACATAAACCAGTTTAAAGGATGGTGACAAATAGAAAATGACTAAACAGAATTTACCTAATGAGTCCAGTACAAACAATAATCTAGTTTCAGAAAAAAATTATTATCTTTATCTTTATGATCTTAAACCAAGAAGTGCAATAGGAAATGTTAGTTTTACTTCAACGACTAGTGGTGAAACTTATTCTACAGAAACTTATCTATCAGGTTACTATAGTAATCAAGGGCAAGAGGGGTTATTATTAATTCTTAAAGATGTTTTAAAGGATTATTTATTTGCAGCAGAGGATTTAAATGACTTTACTACTAATTTTAACAACCTCTCTGATAGTGTTGCTACAAGTATTGAAGATATAGACGCTAAAATAAATCAACTCTATAAAACAAATGCAGAGCAAAATCTTCAACTATGGGAATTAGAAGCAGATGTGATTCAAGATAAAGAAGCAATGTCTGGTTGGCAGGGTGATGGTTTATTTGAATATCAAAACGAGGTAGACACATCTTCTCATGTTACGCCTGTTAGAGGTTCAACTATTGGTTCTGGTGGAGTTTATTTTGGCGATCCAGAACCCTCTACTAATTTTAAAGATATAACCGCTATAACTGGAATTACCGTTGCACCTTCGGTTTCTAGTTATTGTGATATTAGTTCAGATAATAAATATTTTGCTATTGGCGGGGGAACAACTTTCAGAATCTATAAACGTAATGGTGAGACCTACGATCTTTTAAACGGAATAGTCTTAGTTAACACTGTTACTTGCGTTGCGTTTAGTCCTAATGGTGCGTATTTAGCTATTACTCTTAATACTACACCTTATGTAAAATTTTATAAGTTAAATGCTGAAGGTACTTCTTATTCTGAACTTGCCGATGTTGGTACACTTCCTACAGGTTATGGGTATAGTGTAGGATTTGATTCTACTGGGATGTATTGTGCTGTAGGACACAATGTTTCTCCATTTGTAACCATTTATAAACGAGCAGATGATACATTTAATAAACTGGCCAATCCCACAATATTACCGTCTGAACAAGGTTCCTCAATATCTTTTGCAACAACCTCTGAAGGGTATACGTATTTAGCTGTTGGTTTCCCCGGGTCCTTTAAGGGAATAAATGTATACAGGCGTAGTGTTGATGATACTTTTGTTTATCAAGAAACTTCTAATTTAACGTCAACCTATAGTTCCACTAGCGATGTTAGTTTTTCACCTGACGCCACATATTTGACCGTTGGTTTAGGTGTTTCGCCTTGGTGTATAGTTCTTAAAAGAACAGATACTACTTTTACTCAGATAGTAGCTCTTAATTCTGGTGACGCTGTGGGGTGCGTTAAGTTCAGTCCTGACGGTAACTATTTACTATGTAGCAATTATACTGCTAATCAATATGCTAGGGTGTATAAAAAAGTAGGGGATAGTTTTAGTGAGGTTTGGGGGTCTTATGCTCTTGGTTTTTCCACTCCAGCCTCTGCGTGTTTTAGTTCCGATAATCAGTATTTACACTTAGTAAGTGCAGGAGCGTGTAAATCAATTGCATTTAAGGATAGTACAACTATCCCTACATCGGGTAATTTCACGCTAAAACCTATCACCTTACCCGAAGTAAGCAATAGTGTTTTTCTTCTTGAAGATTCCACATTAGATGCAGGTGTAGTTGTACAATATGAGGTTTCTCTTGATGGAGGTACTACATGGGAAGTAATTACTACGTTTGGGGAGGTTGTAGTATTAGGGCATACTGGAACTGAATTAGTAATTAAGGCAAGTTACACTAGGGATGTTTCAGGTGTTGGTACTGGTTACATTGAGTGGCTTGTAGTTTGGGGAGGTGTTAGCTAATGTTAGACAAATATAATGCATTATGTCGAAACAAAAATAATAATACACAATTAATAACAAAAATATCAGCTTTAGAAGAAGAAAATAGTTATCTTAAATCCAAACTTTTACAAACGGAACAAACATCTTCTGAAATTAGTTCGACACAACAAAATTTATTAGAATTATTAATTGATTCGGGGGTAATATAAATGGCAGTAAATATACTTTTAGTTAGATCATATGCTACTAATGTTTATCTTACAGGTAGAAATTCATTATCAAATATTGAAGCAGTTCGTCCTGAATATGTTTTACCAGTTATGCAATACGCATCAGATACTTATTATATTGACAATATAAATTATGCATTGACAAAGGGTTGGATTACAGCAACAGAACATGCTAACACATTAGCATTAAAAGATGTAAATGATCCACAATATCTAGATGATATAAATTAAGATAACATAAAATACTAATTTCAATGGAATATCGTCCTCTGAAAGTGGCTTATATTAAGGGTTTCAGAGGATGATATTTTTGTATTTTATGAAAATTAATGAACATAAGGTTGAATTATGTATAATTAACAAGAATTATATAAGAAATAGTAGAAAAACAATCAATATAAATTACAATTATTATAAATAATAGATGTTTCTAATAAATCAAAGGCGCATGTCGTGAGACAGCAATAAGTCCTTTGATTTATTATATCTAAATTTATAAATTTGCAGAAAGGCAGTGATATTAAAAATGGGAAGTTTTCGTAATAGTAGTGCATATTTTGGAAGTCCAGATATACAGACTTCGACCCAAAACCAAGAAATTATCCAACAACATAAGCCATCAGAGTGGTCAATAAAAAAACTTACTGTTTCCAGATTTAATTTTTATAATGAACAGAATTGTCATATAAAAATAAATGAAGGTGAACCAATATTTATTCGTGCAGGACAGGGATTTGAAATGGATATGTATGATGGGGAATTAATATCTTTTATTATTGTAGAAGCAGATATTAATTACAATTATGTGGGAAATTATTAAATCATAAATAATTAAATAAAGATAATTAATATGAAAGCGAGGTTATAAAAAATGGGATTCTTTAAAAATCCAATACATATTGCTGATAATGAAGAAATTTCAGTAATAGGGATGGGACAGGTCGATACTACTCCTGTCCTAGATCCAGACCAATTAACAGCGAATCAGTTAGGATTATTGAGAGGATTATTGAAACAATTACAAGATGGAACAATGAAGACAGAAATAAATGGGAGTTTAGCGAATATCGAAAGCATAGGTATTGATGTAACATCCGCAACTGTAGCAGTAGAATTAACAACAGGATTAATGACTGATAAGACTCAGTTAATCATTTATCCACCAATAGCAGGATTAATTTATTGGGGTAGTACAGAAACAGATTTAGCAACCAATGGTGCACCATTAAGCGCAGGAGATACACCTTTGGAATTTAATTTTGCTGTTGCAGGTGGATTCCCGATTTATGCTGTCAATGATGGAACTAGCAGAAATGTTCGGGTGGTGGAGTCGAAATGATTGGAAAAATAGGAGTCGGAAGTAAGCAGGTAGTATTTGATGACTCTGCTCTCAGTGAGCATAAGGCGTATAATACGATAAGATTAAGACCATTACTGCTCACGAAACCAACGGGGTTTACCCTCTCGAGGCCGATTAGCATTTACGATGAAGGTAATGGTAATTATAAAATATCGCATACTGTTGATGATTTATTCCCTCGTTTATCCGGTGTTACTTATTACGTTGACCCTGTTAACGGGCTGGATACGAATGATGGTTTGACATGGCAAACAGCATTTAAAAAAATAAGTAAAGCTGATGGAATGGCAGATGTCGCAATTGTAATGCTGAAAAGTGGTATTTACGGATCAGTATTGCATAGCTGGACAACGCTTCGGGACAAAGATATAAAATACATTTCAGAAGCTAACCAACCTCCTGCGATTATCTTCCCTGGGTGGCCTGCATCTTATAAAACGTGGACAGATATGACAGGCTATTTCCAAGCATCAACCTTTGGGACTGTAAATAATGTTTTTGATACTACACAGAAACAAGCTGAAATGAATTATGAACTCACAAAATTAACACTTGTGGCAAGTGAAGCGGAAGTTCCACTGTTGGCTAATTCCTACTATGTCGATACAGAAAATTCTTTAATAAACATAAATGTAGGCAGGATGCCTGACGCTAACGTGCTTTGTTGTACGAGTTTAGGTATACTAACTGTCTCTCAAACTTCATTTACCGGCGAAAGGCATGTTTGTTTTGAAAATATAAATTTTATTTTCCGATTAGCATTTGTAATAGACAGTCCTAACAAATTGAACATTTATGGTAAAAACTTAAGGATTGGGTTTTCAACAAATACCGATGGGTTAGGGATAACTGGAAACGTATTCTCCTACATGGAGAACTGTATATCGCAAAATAATTACAACGATGGTTTTAACTATCATGGAGTCGGTGATTATAATCCCGAATTTATAGAAGTTAATTGCATCGGGAGAAGCAATGGGTACGGCAATAATACAGGTATTAACAATGGTTCGACATGTCATGAGAGTGGCAAAGGTATAAGACTTAATGGTATTTATCACAACAATGAAGGTAGAAACGTACATGATATAAATATATCTCAAACATGGAATGTAAATTGTTATGCTTTTAATAGTGTCGCAACTACAGGGGATGCTGCTAAAGAAGATTTTGCTGTATGGGATACGGCTAAGATGTGGAACTACAAATGTACCGCCTATGGTGCATCGGTTATAAATGCTGAAGCACAGGCAACTGCACACATGTATAATAAGGTTTGTGATTTCGATAGGGCAAGTGGTCTGATGGAAACTTACTAATGCGTAGTTGACCCAAACAACAACATTAACCTTCGCTAAAGATACAAAGGTCGTAGGTATATGAAATACTTTAATATTTGTACCAAAAATTATTAAAAGAGAGTAGAAAAAATCTGCTCTCTTTTAATGGTTATAATTAATAATCCTTTAAAAACTAACTTTTATTGGATATTTTAAAAATTTATAAAAATAAAAGTCGCCTATATCAATGCTTTCAAGGTTGGATATTTATGGATATTAGTTAGATTCTAGTCAAAATTTAATATTGTTGTGTAAAAGGAGATAGTTTTATAGTTTTTATGAATTGTCTCCTTTTTTGTTGTGTGTTTTAATTGGAGGTAAATGATAAATGTACAATGTATTGAAAGAAAATGATGAACCTAGAAAAGAAGTTAATTTAGATACTTGGCATAAAGCAGGTTATAACGGTCTTGGTGTGAATGTTTTGGTCTGTGATTTCAACGGGAAAATTTATGATTATATGAAAGATTATGCTGTTTTAATTGATCCTGAAGGAATAACAAAAAATGAAGGAGACCACAATACTCATGTTGCTCAAGTAAATCATGAGGCAAGTCCAAGAGCTACAATTTATGTTGCACCATGGACTCATTCTTCTAAAGAAATTATTCAATGGCTTAGAGAAAATCCAGACTTGATTGATATTGCAGGTGCTAGTTTAACTTCTCCTCCAACAGATATCTATAATATATTTAAAGAACTGAACATTCCATTTACTGTGTCAAGTGGCAATGATCATGATAAGGGTAAAAATGGCGTAAATTTTCCGGCAAGTATATATGAATTTATTGCAGTTGGAGCTTATAATTGGAGAGATAAAGGCGTTTGTAGAAATGATGTTTTAGGATATTCAAATGGTGGAGAGGATCTTGAGTGTCTGGGATTGACTAATATCTATGTCCAGAACGAAGATAGAACAAATACTTTCGCATATACGGGAACATCAACTGCACGACCGTTTTTAACTGGTATGCTTGCATGTTACATACAATGGAGGAAAGAACATGGATTACCTAAATTAACACAAAAAGACGCAAGAGATTTTGTAATAGCAAACTGTGTTGATTTACATGAGGAAGGGTTCGATTACTCTACGGGATTTGGACTTTTCACTATGCCTAGATTAGAAGAACTTGAAAAAACTTTGCCTAAACCAAAAGAACCAAATCCACCAATTGAAGCTAAACCAATTCCAGAGAAACCTAAAGAAGATATAAAAAAACCAGAAATAATTATTGAAGAACCTTATTATGTCAAACAACAATTAATTAAATATAATAATCCAAATGAAACATTCAGGAATTTAAAAGGTATTGTAATTCATTCTACTGCAAATATTGGAGTCTCAGCACAAAATCATTTCAATTATTGGAACAATGCAGATAGACAATCTAGTGTTCATTATATTTTAGATTGGAATTCAGATTGTATCCTTCAACTAATCCTAGAAGATCGCATAGCTTGGCACACTGGTAATTATCAAGGTAATCGTGAATGGTTAGGAATAGAAATGTGCGAAACAGCAGATAAAAATCAATTTAATATTGTATGGAATAAAACAGTTTGGTTTGTAGCAGACATGTGTATTCGTCGCAATTGGAATGTTGATGATAATGTATGGTCACATAATGGATTAAGGTCGCTATATAAAGGAATAAATCATACAGATCCGTATGGATACTTGCAAAGAATGGGAAAATCATGGCAACAACTTTGTGATGCCATTAGTGTAGAGATTAAACGTAGAAAGTCTCAATCATATACACCATCGCGTTCTACAAGTGAAAAAGGAGGTGAAGATATGCTAGATATAGCTATTTTATTATATAGCAAAGAGGACTATTGGTCAGGTACAGATGTAAGCGATAAGAATGGCAATTGTGCAATATTTATTAGACCTGCTGATAAATCAGTACCCAAAGATGCTATGAATTCGAAAAAACTATTCGTAATTGGTGGAGAAACCGTAAAACATCCTAACGAAATTCTATTAAGTGGTAGTAATAAATATAGAACTGCTCAAGCAGTATATAGTTATCTTCAAGGTAAGTAAAAATCAATTTATTTTAGAAAAATATTGAAGCAAATAATAAAATAAAATAGAAATCAACTTTAAACTAATTAAATTGACATAAAGAGGTAAGCGTTGTATTGCCCTACAACGCTTACTAATGCCTTGTCCATTAATGGAAATGGATTCGGCAACATAATTATATCACATTATTTGAATTTTGTAAAATAATAATGAAAATTGTAAAGGGAGGGCAGACATGGAAGGAGTGTTTGAAGAAATGGCTATTGAAGATGAAGTATTAGGCAAACTTGATGATCATGAGAAACGTATCTCTAATAACTCTAAAAAAATTGAAGAACATGACAAACAAATTACTGAATTACAATTAAAAGATGTTAATTTTGAGGGAAGGTTCAATAATATCGATAATCAAATTGGAGAAATTAAAAACAGTTTAACACGCATGGAAAATACATCTCTTCAAACAACAAACATTTTAATGCAAACATTGTCTCAAGTGGTGATTAATACAAGTTCTGCTAATAATGAAATTGCAAAAGAAGATAGTAAAAGTGAAAAGGAAATTATCAAAGGGAAAATGGATAATAATACAAAAATTATTCTAAAAGTTTTAGGACTTATAGGATTTGTAATCGGCGGTATTTTTGCAGCAAAATATGGGATTAATATCCCTGCAATTATGTAATAAAAAATAATAATTAAGGAGAATGATTTATATGATGGATTATCAAGTATTGTTTAATGGGGTACTTCTTCTAGGATTAATTGTAATCGACCTCATTCTAGGATCAGTCGGTTCATTTTTTCAGAAAAGATTCGATAAAGTTAAATTCTTTCAAGGTATTGCCAAAGCTTTTACGGTGAGTTTATGTGCATGTGGGGTAATATATATCGCTTCATTAACCCCAGATATCATTGTCATAAATATTGGTGGGCAAAATACTAATCTTTTAACTGCGACACAATTACTTATATTCGGTGGATATGGGAAATATGCTGTTGACGTTATCGTTAAATTAACTGGTTTCATTAATGGAAAATATAAAGCTGAAGAGATTAAGAGTGTTGATTTAAATTTAAAATAAACAACAAAACATCAAATAAACAATTTTAAACCCTCTCTAAGCCTTCCAATACTCATACCCTAACAAACACTCACATAAACAATTCTGACTTAAACTAGGTGTGTTTTTGTGAATGTGATTATTTTGTGTGGTCTGTAAGCATTGATATTAAAGGGTTTCAGAGATGGTAATATTTGAGGTTAAAAATAAAAAACTAGATATAAGGTGTAAATTTGAGTTATTTATATAGTTTTATTTTAGGGATTATATTGTTTTCGATTTATATTGTGTATTTGTGTTTAAAGGAAAATAATTCACATAAAAACTAGGTTTTAATCTATTTTAAAGAGAGGACTAATTAATCCTCTCTTTTTGTTGTGTTAGCAAAATTAATTTACATAAATAAATAAAAAATAATAAGGAGGAATTTAAAATGTCAGTACCATATTCTAATTTTAAGTCAAATTATTTTGGGACAGCAGGAACATCAACTGCTAATCTAGATGTCATTCAATCTTTTAAGGTGGATTCAGATGGGAAAACACTAGTTGCTAATTCATTTAATTTTATTCCAACTCAAGATTGTACAATTATTTTAAATGGAAGTGATCCAATTCCTTTTAAAGCTGGAAAAGAATTTGTAATGGATACTGGTAGGAATATGATTCATAAACCTATAAGTGAGTTTATTATTGTAGAAGCAGATATTGATTATTGGTGTTTTGGAATTTTTAGAGATTAGGTTTTTGATTTAATTTGATTAGATAGTTTGATTATAAAGGAGGAAATAATAAAATGAATGGATTTTTTGTAAATGATTCAAAACATGATGTTAATGCAAACATAGTTGGGAGTTTAGCGAATATAAAAGGTGATGTTGTAAACGTAACTACAGCAGGAACAAGAGTAAGACTACCGGATGTTTCTTGTAATATCGTTACTATTACTGCACTTAGAAATAATATCGGATATATTTATTTTGGTGGAGCAGATGTTTCCTCTACGGTTTATGGGGATGATTTAGCGTCTAAGGAAAGTTTTACTCTCCAAATAGCTAATTTAAATCAACTATACATTGATTCTTCTGTAAGTGGGGAGGGGATTTCTTATGTCGCGGTCTAATCGTGATTCTAGCGGAGGGATAAGAAGAGAACTTAATGCGTATAAGGCTGATTATGCGATAGACGTAAAAATGCCATTACATGGATTAACCCCTGCAAAGGGTAACGCAAAATATACGGATGGGCTAGGTAATTGGTTTGAAGATGTTGCTAAGACAATCCCCGCCCAAGACGATACCGTTGCACTTCAAGGGATATTAGACTATTGCGAATTAAATAAGTTAAGTGTTTATTTTCCGTTGGGAGGATATTTAAGCAACTCTTTATTTGGTAATGAGATACACATGATCGGTTACACGACTGTAAAAAAATATGGGTTACAAGCACAAATTTTTGCCACATCAGGGATTAGTAGCAATGCCAATTATTCAACGATTATTTTTAAAGGTGGTGCAAATACCAATCTCTTTAATAACTCAAGTGCTACAGATAAAATGCACATATTTGCGGAAAAAATGAACTTTATTGGCGTGACTAGAGATACAACCAGTGCAAGCGTCACGCAAACCAATATAACTTTCTTGAGTAACTTAACCACACATTTTATGGATTGTGTACTGAAAAATTCATTGTGGACAGAGAATTGCAGTTTCAGTAGTTGGAAAACAATTACAGGTGATTGTGACGAGCTTCTTTATGAAAATGAAGTTGACTATGTTGCAAACCCATCTTCGCCGGTTCCAAGACCAGCTTTGTCTAATCTCAAAATGACAAAATGTTGTGTTAGTTTTTGTCGATTTCCAGTGTCTAATATCGTTGATTCAGAAGTATATGACAATACATTTAATTTATGTGAAACTCCGATTGTATTAAAATTTGGTGCGTGGTGGAATAGGATTCGTGGTAACCGTATCGAATGGAATTATTCTCATGGTGTATATATTTCCCAAGGAGGTGCAATTGCAACCGAAAATGAAATAGATCGTAGCGGTAAGGTTGGCATGTTTTTGTTTGGTAGTGATGACCATAATAATAGTATTGTTATGGGGAACAAATTTATCCGCAATTGTGCATATACCATAACAGAGCAAACGAGTGAAAACTCATCGCATTTAGTCGTAAAAAGTAACAAGCATTGTCTAGTCCTGAATAATACTTTCTCAAAATGGAATATAAATGACGATGGTTCTGGAATTGCCGTACCCTATTACAACGCACATTTTTCTGATAACTTTAATTGCATATTCACAGGTAACGAGTTAACAGGTTCGATTAACGATGAAAAAATACTTGTCTATAAAGATAACGCTAACTGTTTGATGAAAAATAACGTTACTAAAAATCAAACAATGGACTATTATGCAAGGGACTTCATAGCTAGTGCTGTTGGGATATTGGCTACTGGTACAACAACAATTAGCGTGAAAACATTTAGAGGCTTTAATACTATAGAGGGCATTATGCCACCCGTTACCCTAAATGTAATGGTTGTAAAAGGTGGGGGTGTCCCATTGGCAACAAATACATTTATATATAGTATTACTTTTGTTTTCAAAAAAGTGGCGACATTAGACGATTATAGTTCTGCATTACAAAATTGCTTTAATACTACAATTAATACTATTGCTAGACCTGTTGGTTCCGAGGACCCGGATTTATTTGCACCATCAAATCGTGCGTTTTGGCAGGAAAGAGGAACTTTTGCATTTACACTAACAAACTCGGGTACTACTACAAATGACTATTATGTATATATGTAGAACTTATTTAGAGTCAAAGTAGACCCAAACCACGCCATAATAACTTCGCTAAAGATACAAACGTCGATGTTTACAAAATAATAAATAAATAGTTTAAAATCGGAGATTTATTGGATATTGTGAAAAATAAAAGTCGCTTGTAGTAAGGGTTTGGAGAGTTGCCAGATATTGGTGACTCTCCTTTTTGGTGTGTTTGATTAGAATTTAAAGGGGATTTGATA
>Ga0209728_1000655_pt1 | contig 25618 bp, 55 predicted proteins | sample RifGroD1_FD_183997 | JGI IMG/M metagenome (GOLD analysis project Ga0209728, IMG submission 183997) | Groundwater microbial communities from Rifle, Colorado, USA - Groundwater D1 (SPAdes) (version 2) | ecosystem: Environmental > Aquatic > Deep subsurface > Groundwater | place: Rifle, Colorado... | reverse complement strand
AATAATACATAGTGCTGTAATTAATTAAAATATAATAAGAAAGTGAGTAAAGAGATGAGGAGAAATTCACTAAAGCATAATATATTGTTTGTCAGCGTGATTAGTGTGTTTATTCTCTATGGAAGCACAAATGGGAATCATGTTGTAAATAAAGATATAAATAATATTAATCATATAAATAATACTAACAGTTATGTGAGGAGTGATGTTTGTGAAATACTGAAGCAAATGAGAAAACAATACATAGTGAAGCAAAAGCCAAAAACTGAAATTCCAAAAGAAAAACAAATCTTCACAATTACTAGTTACGATTTATCTCCTCAGTCATGCACTAAGTCAAGAAGTGATGCTGGTTTTGGCATTACTAAAGATGGTACAAAATTAAAAAACAAATCATGGAAAAGTATTAAGATTATATCCGCAGATCCTCTTGTAATTCCATTGAATTCAAAAGTAAGACTAGCTTTTATTGATCCAAAATATAAGAAATATTCAAACATAATTTATCGGTGTGCAGATACTGGTTCTGCCATAATCGGAAACAGGATTGATTTATTTATTGAAGATGGTAATGGCAAAGTAAGTCAAGAAGTTATTGATTTCGGAATCACAAAGGCATATGTAGAAATAATTAATTAAGCAAATATTCAATTTCAAATAAACCACCAAATTAACCAAATTCTTAAAAATACACCATTTTACCTCTCTCATACTCTATATATCTCACGTATGCTTCCATTTACTACCCATTCCAATCAACCAAATAAAAACACGATTTTAAATGGTGATTTTGATAAAAAAAGTAACAAGTTTATGAAAATCGAATACCATAAATCAAGAAATAAAATATATAAATGAAAGAAGGAGAATACAAATGGCAACTATATCAAGTATTACAGACTTTCCAGTAAAAAATGATTATAATGCAATGATTGGTTTAGAATTTCGCAATCTTAAAGATAGAATTGCTAAGACTGAAGCATTAGAAAGAGAGATGACAAGAAAAAGAAAATTAGAGAAGAGGGATTTTAGAATTTCTTATGAGGATAATGGGATGTTATATTGTTGTTTTTGGGACAAAAGTATAATTTATTAATACATAAAACAAGACAAAATTAAATATTCTTAACCCCCTGAATTTTAAGTCTTAGTTCGTATAAGTCATTAAATGGACAAACTAAATGAATAGAAAGAAGAGTGAAGAATAATATGATTATTACTGAAAGTGTAGAGGTTACAAGAACTGAACAAATTGTAGTGGGTAAATTGTGTAACAAATGTGGAAATGTATTTAGCTCTTATGCAGAAAATATAAAAACATCAAATACTGATTTAGGTGAGTATGGAAATTGTAAATCGGAAATATGCGATGACTGCAATTTAGAATTCATAAAGTCATTTGCAATAGTACCCATAGGGTTCAAAAGTAGCCCACATTTTACTTCTTCGTTTGATTTAGATCATGAGTTACATCAGAAATTATTTGACGAGTGGAAGATAAGTGGGATATGGAATTGTGATGAAAATCCTTGGCAAGATTATTATAGTGAAGACAATTCAGATCAAGAGTCTGAAATATATGAAGAATACAATAAAGAAATTTCTGATGCAATAGAAGTAAGAAAGCCTTTACATATCAATGTTGTAAAGTTGGCAACAATTCATAAAATTGGACTTGTAAAAAGGAGTTGTGAAAATAATGACTGACAACAACAAATCTATTGAAATGGAGGATTATATGGAAAACAAAGAAGATATATTATTTGATGTAACAACATTAAAAACTGGAGATATAGTCTATTATTTAGCTCATGAGAACAGAAATTATTTTATTGAGCAAGGAGAGGTTAGAAGTGAAAATATTTATAAAGATGGTGTAGAAGTTCACGGAGAAGGATGGAAACAGTATGTAGGAAAATGGTTTATAGATAGAGTTATACGAGATGGGAAAGTTATATATGAAAAATAATGATATTACATTAAAATTATTACAGCTAATTTTAGATTTTAAATGAAAGGAGAGAATATATGAAAAAACAAAATGAAGATAAATATCTCCCATACACTAAAAAAGATTTTAGAAAATATTGGTGTGATCCAGAATCTAACTTTCCAGAGATGCAAACATTTGAAGTTATCAGGCCACTACCGAAAAAGAGAAATCCGATTGGACTAAGGGAGAAGACAATGATTATAATGAAGAAATGTATTTAATTAGAAATAATAATGGTGATGAACGTGAAGTTTTTGACTTTGAAATTCTTAGTGAATATGAAATAGATTCAGAAACATGGAGATGTTGTGTGATAAATCTACTGGAAAATATGGAAGGTGACGATGAAGGAATTATGGACTTTATAAGTGAATGCAAAATTGAACAGTATATTAAAAAACATTGCTAGAAAGAAGGAAATAAAATGTTAGAACAAATTATTAAAGATGAAATTGAAACTATAATTGAAGAAAAAGGGTTAACTCAAATTATCAAAGATATTGTTCGCAGTAAAATGTCAAATGAAAATATTCAACAAATCATTGAGATGGAAATTGAAAAATTATTACCTGAAGCAATTTCAAAAAGTGTAAGATATCAAATTGAAGATAATGAAGCAGTTCATGAAATGGTTAAGACTAGAATGACTGATTGGAAATTATAGAAAGTGGTGAAAAAAGCAATGAGAAATCCAAATAGAATTGATGAAATCATTGAAGCATTGCGCGAATGTTGGAAACAATATCCTGATTTAAGATTAGGACAATTGATTTATAATTTAAATAAATCTGGAAATAGAGATGTATTCTTCCCTGAAGATGATAAATGGTTGCAATGGATTAAAGAAAGCACTAAATAATTATCAAAAGGAGGATAAAACCATGAAGAAATTAACTATCCTCCTAGTTGCTACAACCATAATCACAGCAAATATATACTTAAAATATCATAACTTATCCGTACCAAAACCTATTACAACAGAACAAACACAACTAGGAGATTCCAAATCACATCAAAAACAAATTGACAGAGAAAATGAATTAAAGAAACTACAAAATCCAAATATAATCCAAAACGAGTTCAAAAAATCAGGGAAAATCGTTTCTCTTGAAGGAGGTTATAAATATTTGTCCAAAATATCAAATAAGGATAAAATATTTGATAAGTTTACATTAAGAGAAATAACCTTAGATTTCGAATATAATTATGGAATTGGAGTCAGTAGTCTTGAATACATAAAAGTAACTAAAATTGAAAACGGTATCGCATACATATCTATCCCTAAAAATCGAATCCAACTTATTTATATAGAGCAAAACACTCAAAACTCAAGAATTATAAATGAAAATAATATGTTTCTATTCGATCAATTTAGTCCAAGTGATACTCAAATATTATCTGCACAAGCACAGCAAAATGTTGTTAATGCAATTGGAAAAGATAAGAAATTATTTGATGATGCTATGATTAATTTACAGGAAGTTGTAGAGGGTTTGGTTATTAGTCTTGAATATGAGAGAGTAGTATTTAGTGTGGTTTAAAGGAGTGTGAAATTATGTTTACAGTGTTAGCTATCGTATCAGTAAATGTGTTTATCGCGTATCGTTGGATTAAAGTAAATCCAAATGGGTATACAGGACACCTAAAAGGAAGGAGATGATTTAAGATGGAATTAATAAGTTATAATGATAAATGTTTAGAATGTTTGTGTAGAACATGTCAGAAAACTTATCAAACTGAAGATAAATATGATCCTTGTTATAGATGGTGTATAGAGTTTTGTAAGGGAAATACTCCTATTATGGATAATTTAGAATGTCAAGAATCAATATAAGTGAAAGGAGATGAAATTAAATGATAATTAGATGTGAGTCACAAAATGACAATAGAGATTATTACATAATTAATGACGCTAACAACCTTGATGAACTGAAGGAATATGCAGATAAGAATTTACCAATTAAATGTTTAAAAATTAAAGATACTCGACTAAGAAGAATATTTATTGATGTAGGGATTGAAGTAAATATGTATCTGAATAATTATTTATGGTATTCAGATGTTACAAATCATTACTATTTAATGAGTGAAGATCAAACTAATGAATTAGAAAAAGTCAATTGCACAGATTGTTACAACAACACTGAATGGGCAGGATGTTTCAGAGGATATAAAAAAGGAGAAGGGATTAAATGTTCTAATTATAAAGAGAAGTCACTTAAGAATGTTAGAAAGGGATTTTTTAGTTGGTTATTTAATAATTAATCATAGGAAATACAGATTTTAAATTAAGTGAAAGGATGATAAATAAATGTTAAAAGAGAAAACAAGTTATTGTTCAAATAAAGTAGAAGAGTTAGAACATTTAAAAGATGAAACTATCAAAGGTATTATACATCATGAAGGTAAGAAGTGGATTTTGTTGGAGAGTGGTTACGGATTTTGGTTTAATCAAAACGGAGCGTTTGCTATCGAGTCGCCCGATGAAGTAAGTAAAATACTAAATCAACACAAAGGTAAATTAATAGCAACTAAAAAAGCAATTGAAAATATACTTAAATTAGCAGGTGAATAATAAATTAAATTAATTGATTTCTGGGAAGGAGGAATTAATCATGACTCAAGAACAAATTATTGAAATATGGGAGTACGCTATGTATTGGCATATATCATTTTCTGAAGCAGAAAGATTATTCAAAGAAGGTAAAATTTAAATCCAATCAAAAGATAAGATTGTACAGAAAGGAGAAATTAAAATTGAGAAATAAATTAATAATAGAAAAGGATAAACAATTAATTGATTCACTTAAATTTAAACATAATTCTCTCACAGAAACTATTGATCTATTAAATGATGAAAAATTACACCTAGAAACTGAATTAATCAAGAATCTGATCTGTCCTATTTGCTATTCCACATTAGACCAAGAAAAACGTAAAGAATATATTTATTACACATGTAAAAATTGTTGGTATGATACATACAAATAAACTATTAGAAAGGATGATTAAATGTGCTATGGAACTTGTAATTTTGAAGAATATATGGGAGAATGTGGTGTTTATGGAATCAGCAATCAGATTAAATTTGAGTTGGGATTTCTCCCATGTTTCATTAGAGGTCATATAACCTGTAAAAAAGAAGATGAATATTATCAAGAATTAGTTACACAAGGTAAAATTCAAGAATTAAAAGAAAAAGTATGGAATATGAGATTCCCTGTAAAGGTTTCTAGTGCAGGATTTATGAACATATGAAACTATAAGGAGTTTATTCCTTCCTTATCTTTCTAATTAAAAAGACCTCACCAAGAAGGCAAGGTTGAAGTAGGACGAGAACGTTTTCGTTGACGAGATTATCATATCCATAATGTAAATTATTATACAAGAAGAAAGAAGGAGAATTAAATGAAAAACAGAGATATTGTAATTTTATTAGGATTGACAGAAGTTGCTTATCAATGTATTGACCATGGAACAATGTTAGAGGATGATTTTAGAAGTTTCTTTGATGGTTGTGATCTTGACAAAATGGAATTACAACTTGGAAAATTAGAAGAAAATGTAGCATTAGAAGAATTGAAAATTATGCTTAAAGAATATGGAAATATGATAAGAGAAGAGCAAAAAGAAAGTGAGTAGATTAATTCTTACATATGAACTTAATGAACATCCACATGATATTCTATGGAGTGATACTTGCCCATTATGCAGTTCAAAAATAATTGACGTTCATAAAACGGAAGATTATGCATGTTGGTTTTGCAAATACTGTGACACTTATTTTAGAATGGAATAATTAACAAAGAAATGGAGTGATACAAACAATGAAATGCATAAAGGAAAGTTGCGGTTTATCATATTTTTCAAATAATTGTGGATTTTGCAACGTACTCGATGCTTTTATATTTGGAGTCGAGAACAATGAATTAAAATGCTCTCTGCCAGATAAAATTTCACAAATGGAAAAAGAATTAAATCATTATAAGTGCGCTTTGGATATGGTGATTGTTTATCATGCGAAACATAAGAAAGGTGATGTAAATTAATGAGTGTAGTAGTTGCAATTAAAGATAATGATAAAATATGGGTTGGTTGCGATAGTCAAGTTACTAGAGGATATTCAATAAAATCAACCTTATCATCCTCTCAAAGAAAAATATGGAGAGCATCAGATGAAGATGAATTAGTCATGGGGCTAGTTGGTAGTCTCAGAGATTTAAACATTCTATCAACAGCAGAAGAATGGATAGAAGAGTTATCAAAACTAAAGAATGAGATTGATTTTAAATACATAGTTAGGAAAGTAGTTCCTAAGATTTTTAAAGAATTAAATAGTTTTGGTAGAATGAAAATCAAAGATAATATCTGGTTTATTGATTCTAATGTGACATTTGCTTATAAAGATAATGCTTATCGAATTAATGGTGATGGTAGTGTAACTGAAATTGACGATATTTTAGCAGATGGATCTGGATATGAGTTATGTTTAGGTACATGGAATGGGCTAAAAGACAATAAAGAAATGAGTATTAAGGATAAATTAGTGCAAGTAATTAAGTCGGCTTGTGAAAGTGATTTATATGTTAATTATCCCATAATTATTATGAATACAAAAGATAAAGAAGTAGAGATAATTGAGAAATGAGGTAATTAATGATGAAATGTATAGGTGAAACTTGTGGCAGTTACTTTACTGATTTTTTCTATCCAATTTGTTTAGAAACTACATATAGAATTGATGTAAATTCTGAGTGCAAATTGCTTGATAATATTAAAAAATCTAGAGATGATTTAATTAGAAAATGTAAGTTATTTGAAGAAATTTTTGAAACAGATATGGAAGATTGGAGCGAATTAATTGATAAAATTAGATCCGAATAATTGGCAAGATGCTTTGTATTGGTTTGAAGATGAGGAAGAGGTATTTGAGTTCATGAAAAACAATGATGATATGATTGTTAAATATTCTTTAGAAAATGGAATGACAATTAGGGATGGGATTTATTATTTGTTTAAGATTAGGGATTAAATGGAGGTAAATGATAATGAGTTATGTAAAACAGTATAGGTGTCCAGAATGTAATAAATATGGTGATGCTAAATCATGGGATGAAGAAACATTAAAACACTATGATGAAAGTGAAAATATTACATCTATTGAAGACAATAAAAACGAGTGTTATTTCTGTTGTCCAAATTGTAAATTAGATATTGATGGAAAGGATATAAAAACTAATGAAGAGTTAATAAAACCACCAAATATTATTAAGGAAAAGATTGAAGAAGTATTGATGGAATATATGGATGGGACTTATAACGGATTTGATAGAGGTAATTTAATAGACAATATTAATGTTTGTTCTTTAAGAGACGATTTAATTAAATTATTTAATGGAATGAACAAGGAGGAATAATAAATGATATTAATCCATTACACAGAACGCTATAGTCAAGATAGTCCAGATAAGTATGTGTTCTATTCATATAAGGAATTCTTCAAGTTTTGGGAAAAGAATTTAAGGAATGGTAATATTAGATTAATTAGTCATAGTGAAATGGAGGATAAGCAATATGCTAGAAAATAAATTTCCAATTTATAAATTTTATGCAACTTGGGATCAAGATGATTTTGAAAACAATGGTACAGGATATTCAATTATGTACAAAGATAATCCATCAGCAGAGCAATTAGAAAATGAATTACAAGAGTTTAAACTTAGAATATTAGCAAAGCATAATGGAGTTGTATTTAGGAATGCTGAATATGAATTTGTAGAAGATGAAACTTGGTGTTGCAATTGGTTTAATCATTATACCTATAATAAATTTGAGATTGATTCTGAGATTAGACAAAGTTTTAGAGATTTTGTAGATAGGAAGAAACAATTGAATCATAAAAATGGGCACATGTTTAATAATATGAATCCTGATTCTAAAGAACCTTATTATTGTTTAATGGGAGCAGAGGACTACTATAGATGGAAAATTTGTAGATGTGAACATTGTACAAAATTAGGTAAAATTACGATTGATCATTAATCCTTCGAGTTTGTGATTTTAAACCAAATATAAAAGGAGTAAATATGGATGATTTTGATAGAATAAAATACGATGGTGATTATCATACTTACGGATATTACAAAACACATAAACTTAAAAATAATCAAACAATAGGAATCTATTTTTGGAAACATGAATTAAGTAAATCTAATGATTATGTAATACTATTAGCAATTGCAAATAAGAAAAAACATCTTAGACAATTAATATTAGGCGAAAAAGATATTCTAACCGATCATGAAACTGGGAAATGTGGATTAGAAGGTTTACTATGGGGCAAGAATCAAATAATTGAGTTTGAGAAATCTGATTATTGTAAAGATGGAGATTTTATTAGTGTTTATTGGACTGATAATAGAAGAAGAGATGTGTATGAGCATGGATTAAAGAAATTAGGATTTGTGATGGGATTTAGGGATGGTAGGAAATGTTTGAGTAAGAAGATTGTAAAATAAAAATAAAGAAAGAGGTAATACGAAATGAGTGTAAGTGAAACCATTAAAGAAAATTTACAAGAAGATAAAGGTTATCAAGCTTTCAGTAATCTTATGGATATGGTATTTGAGATTGCCGATGAGTTATATGATAAAGTAGATAATAATGAGGGATTAACTGATGTTGAGTTTAAATTTCTTGATGCGTTTGATAAGTATATTGTTTCTGTGACAGATGATGAAGATGATACCGAGAAGTAGGATTTATTTATTAAATCAATAAATAAAATTATTTGACAAACATATCTCTTTTATGTTATTATTAAGGTAGTGCAAAAGAGATATGAATTTAAGAAAGAAGGAATTGAGAATGGAAAAAGTATTGACAATCATCAATAAAATCCAAGGGACGTCTAGTAGAAATAGCAAAGAGGCAATTATTAAGGCAAATCAAGACAATGAGTTACTTAAAGATATTTTTAAATTTGTTTATAGTACAGAAATTAAAACAGGAATTAAACGAAAGAAACTTGAAAAAGAAGTTAAATCAAAACCAAATACAAAAATTACAAATTTCTATGATTTAAAGGATTTCCTTATCGTTAATGGAACTGGTTCAGATCAAACTATTGCAAACATTCAACAATTCTTATCAGAACAAACAGAAGAAATAAAAGAATTATACATACAAATAATTCTTCAAGATTTAAGAGGGGGATTAAGTGAAAAAACTATTAATAGTGCTTTAGGATATGAGCTTATCTATATTCATAGGTTAGAAAAAGGTGAGGTTGCAGAAGAAAGACATCTTAAATTGCTTAAAGGTAGAGAATTTGGTATTTATAAAAAAGAAGATGGATATAGGGCTGAAATAGAAGTAGGCAATGATAAAGTAAAAGTCATGTCTTCTGGAGGCGAATTATATAAAGGATTACTAGATATTGAAAATATATTAACAAATGCCAATTTACCACATGGAGTTTTCGCTTGTGAATTGTTGGCAGTTGATAATGAGAACAAAATGACAAGAATGGAGAGATTCAATAAAACTGGTTCAATATTAAGAAGAGATGGAGAAAAATATGGAATCGAAGTAAGAGTATTTAATTTCATACCTGACAATGGATTTTATGAAGGAAAACACCCAATGACTTGTAAAGATAGAAAAGTATTAGCAAAAGAATTGGTTGATAAAATTAATTCTCCTTTGATTAAAAATATTAATGCTTTTTACATTGGAACAGATTTATCTCAAATTGATTATTGGTTTGAAAAAATGATGGATCAAGAAGACGAGGGAATTATGGTCTTACCCTTAGATCAAAAATATGTTGGGAAAAAATCATATCAACAAATGTTAAAAGTAAAAACAGAAAAGGAAGCTGATTTACGTGTAATTGGATTTGAAAAAGGTGAAAAAGGAAAAGAATTTGAAAATACATTAGGTAAAATTATTGTTGATTACAAAGGCAATCCGGCAAATGTAATGTGTGGTTATAAGGTTAAATATAATTCAGAAAAATATGACGATAGAATGGTAAGGGATTATATTTGGAATCATCAGGACGAAATCTTAGGAAAGATTGTAAAAGTTCGCTATACAGATGAAACTACTAATGACAAAGGAGGAATAGATTTAAGACTTTGTAGATTAATTGAATATCGCGATGATAAGACTGAGCCAAGTTATAATTAATAAGATAAGAAAGGATTGATAAAAGTGATTAAAATAGTTGATGGAGATATCTTACAAGCATCAGAAAAACTGGTTGTACATCAAGTAAATTGCATGGGAGTAATGGGTGGCGGAATTGCATTGCAAATCAGAAAGCAATTTCCTAAAGTTTATTCTGAATATAAAAGATTGTGTAGTCATACTGAATCAAAACAATTACTTGGTACAATTCAATGTGTTCAAGATGATATTGACAAAGTGTTTGTTAATGTATTTGGTCAATTAGGTTATGGGAGAAACACACAATATACAGATTATGATGCATTAAGAAAAGGATTAAACAATGTTTGTAGTATAGCCAAACAATATAATATATCAGTAGCAATTCCTTTTAATATTGGATGCGGTTTAGCTGGAGGTAATTGGGAATTAGTTTATAAAATGATTGAAGACGTTTTTCAAGATTATGATGTAACTTTATATAGATGGGAGGTGAAATAAATGAGTGAGGTAAATCCATTATATCTTGTTAAAGTAGAAGTAGGTGCAAATAATAATAAGTTTTATCGCATGATTCCTAACGGAAATATATTTGATGTACAGTTCGGTAGAATTGGCAACTCAGGTTTTCAAACAACTTCTTATCCTATGTCTAAATGGGAATCAACTTTGAAGAGCAAATTGAAAAAGGGTTATGAAGATCAGTCAAGATTAGTCGCTGATACAATTGTTAAAGAAAAGAAGAGTAAAGAATATATAGATATTCAAAATCAAGTAATAGCATCAATTGTAGCAAGACTTCAATCAATGGCGAGACAAGCAATCGCAGACAATTATACAATTTCCTCTAATAATGTTACTCAAGTTATGATTGATGAAGCACAATTAACATTGAATAATTTAATTAGTGCAGATAATCTTGATTTATTTAATAAAATTCTTGTAGAATTGTTTAAGATTATTCCAAGAAAAATGAAAAAGGTTAAAGATAACCTTGCAACAAAAGTAGAAGATTTTGGTGAAATTATTCAAAAGGAACAAGATTTGCTCGATGTAATGAGAGGGCAAGTAGTTCAACAATCCGTAGTTAAAGAGGAGGAAGTTACTGAAAACGAACCAATTAACAATCAGACAATATTAGATGTTATGGGTTTGCAATTTGAAGAAATTACAGAAGAAGAGAAGAAATTAATAAAGAAGACTCTTGGTTTAATCAGTGATAAATTCTATCAAGCATGGAAAGTAACTAGCACCAAAACACAAGCAAAATATGATACATACATCAAGGAAAATAAAATCAAGAATACAAAATTACTATGGCACGGTAGTAGGAATGAAAACTGGTGGAGCATTATCAACACAGGATTAGTTCTAAGACCATCAGCAGTGGTTACAGGCAAGATGTTTGGATTTGGGATATATTTTGCCCCTAAAGCACAAAAGAGCCTTGGATATACGTCATTACATGGTTCATATTGGGCTGGAGGAAATTCTAATTCAGCATTCATGAGTCTGTATGATGTAGCATATGGTAAACCTTATGATGTTCATTCTTTTGATAATAAGTATCATAATTTTAACTATGAATCACTGCAAAGAGAATGTAAAGGAGCAAATTGTTTACATGCCCACGAAGGAAGTATGTTAAGAAATGATGAGATTATTGTCTATAAGGAAGATCAAATTACAATCAAGTATTTAGTAGAACTTAAATAATTTAAAAATAAAATATAAAGGAGTTTTGATAAAATGGGAAATCAAGATGCTAAAATTAAGGAAATTACATATCATAGAACTAAACAATATTTTACGGAGGTTGACGCTAGAACAAAAGATATTATCAAAGATAGCTCTTTTAGAACTTCAGCGAAACATGAAAAGGTTATTCAGAATAATAATGCTACAATTGTAATCCTCGAAGACGGATCAAAAGGAGTATCAAAATGCTTACCCATCGATACATATAATGAGACAAAAGGAATTAAAATTGCATATATCAGAGCAAAAATAGTATCATTACAGAAAGAACTTAAAACTTTAGTAAAATCATAAAATTAAGAAAGATAAGAATCCGTAAATCGTTGCTATATAAGGGTTTGCGGATTCACCAAATGGCATAAAATATCGATTTCGAAGGAATGAAAGGACGAAATGAAAATGAGTTATGATATTAAATTAGTTAATAGTAATGAAGAGGAAGTATATGACGATAATTACACTTATAATGTTGCTAGTATGTTTAGAGATGCAATTGGTGGTAATGGGTTATATGAACTATATGGCAAATCAGCGAAAGATTGTTTACCATTACTTGAAAATTCAATTTTCAAAATGAAAAGCAATCCAAAGCATTATGAAGATATGAATCCTGAAAATGGATGGGGAGATTACAAGGGAACATTAAAAGTTTTAGAGAGATTATATTATGCATGTGTTGAAAATCCAGATAGTAAAGTTATTATTTCTTAAGAAGTACCAAATTATGAGAAAGAAAGGGAGAATTTAAATGAAATGTACATGTGGTAACGTCTTACAATTTTCAGACAATAGTATTAAAACTGAAGATGGTAGATATGGAGAGGTTCGTCCCGTATATTATTGCGATATATGCAATGTGGTTTATGATGGTTATGAACTGGATTGTGAAGATAAGTATACTATTATTTCAAAGAAGTATATTAAATGGTTCAATAAACATACTGAAGAACTTTTAAACGAATATCTTTTAGAGATAAATAATGCCCAAGGGATTTAAAAGGATTATAGAAAGGATGATTTATAAAACATGTTGATGAAGGAAGATGAAATTAAAAAATATCTTGATAATGTAATTACTCATTGGAGAAGTCGTAAGAAAAAATATGAAGACATGATAGAAAAAGAACCAGATGTGTGTACTGATATGACAAAACAATTCGAAGAAATTTTAATGGCAAGTTGTTATATCGACGCCTATCAAAGTGTAAGGGTTTCATTGTTTGGAGAATTGTTACTAAATATTTAAAATACCAATTTCGAAGGATAAGAAAGGAGAATAAAAATGGTAACAATGACTTTTGAGAAAACAGATTTAGATGTTAGTAAATTTGAGGAAAACAAAGAATATAGAATAGAGTTTGATTCAAAAGAATACGGACATACCACAATTAATAGAGCATTTGTTAAAACTATTGATGTTGAGTCAAATACTATTTGTTTTGAACCTCTTGCAGAAATTAAAAAACAAGAAGAATTTAAATCAGGATGGTTTTCGTTTGCTATGATTGATGCTAAAGGGAATACTGTATTAAAAGTTGATAGATAATAATATAGAAGGAGATGATTCAAGTGATCGAAATTACAAGAGAAGATTTGATATATTTATTATCTATGACATATGGTTATATTGACGATGAACTTGGAGGAATGGATAGAATAAGTAATCATGCTGTTAAATTGAAAACTATGATAAATAAATATGACATAGCAATGTTTGAAATTTTTAATGAGATGGATTTGTAAATTATGTTAATAATAGAATTAAGAAAGGGAGGATTAAAAATGGATTTAGATATTGAATATTCACAAGAAGAAAAACAAGAGTTATTTGAAAAATTTCTAAATGCTTCTTTTGAACTTAAAGCGGAATTAATTTCTAAGTTATTTGATGATCAGGCATATTTAACTGATAAAGAAGAAGAATTTATATTTGCTTTAAAAAATGGCATCAAAGTATTTAAATAAAATTAGGAGGATGGTTTAATTGAAATTTAAAGTTAATGATAGAGTGAAAATCACAAATATAAGAGATGAAGATGTTATATATGATATTGATCCAGATTATTTAATTGGTAAAATTGGTACAGTTGTTTCTGTTGACCATAGCCCATATAGTTCAGAGGATGCAGATAATATTATTGATTGTCCATATGAATTAGTATTTGACGATTATAAAGCAGAACACTCAGGGAATGCTTTCTGGGAAGAAGATGAATTGGAATTAATTTGTTTAGAAGAAATTCCTTTATATCCATTTGATCTTCCAAATGACAAAAATATATCAGATGCTTTTAAATACTTAAAATCTAAAGGAGTTACGCCTGAAACGTATGAAAAATTGTGGAATTTATAAAAGTAACAAACCCTGTAAACAGCACTACAACAGGGTTTCTAAAATCACAATATAGATTGAAAGGATTATTTTATTTCCCAAATATTAAAATAAAAGGAGAATGAATTTAATGAGCAATAGTAAACAAGAAATATCAATTGATCGTGTTAAGCAAATAACCCAAGAAGAACTACAAAGATATGTAAAAGGCAATTTTTCAGAAGATAATCTTAGGAAAATGATTCAAGGACAATTAGACAAGTCAGGTAAAAACATAGTTTTTAAACAATTAGGTTTAAAATACGAATCATGGAATCACACATGGGAAGTTGATAGTTATGGGGAACTATCTAATATGGTTAAAAATAGTTCGCATATTAAAGATATTGGAGAAAAAGTAATCCAAGAGATTATTAAACAAGTAACGCCAGAAGATATTCTTGCTTCATTGAACAAAAATAATATTCAATCATTAAAGAAAGTTTATAGAGAAACCTTAATGGGTTATTTTACACAAGAAGTTAGAAAACTAGCGATACTGCATGGCACAGAACAAGCAGAAAAGTTGTTCAAGAAGTATTTATATGAAAGAGTAGATGAACAAATTCAGGCAGATAAAATTATGGATTTATAGGAAGTGATAAATAATAATGAAATTGTTTAATATTCCAATTATCGGTAAAATAAATCAGTCTTGTTTAACTGCTTTATATAAAGTTGAAAACAATACTCCAGAATCAATTTGGAAAGGAATAAAAGGGATATATTCTACTGATGAAAAGAGCCATATATGTGGGACGTATATAGAGAGTGATAAGGAAGGGAAGAGTAGTTTAAATTTTATATTGACTTATAAAGATAAGAGCATAGAGAAAATTAGTTTATGTGAACAAACTTTACCAATAATAATTATTAGTTCAGGAAATTTTAAGGATGAATATAATTTTGCATTTAATTTATTGCATGAAGTAGGGCATCACAATGGTTGTAATCAAGAATGGAAGGCACATAAGTTTGCCTCTCAATATGTAAATATAAATTCAGGCATTTACTGTAAAAAAGAACATCATACATTTGTAGGAGGCAAAGAAGGTAGTAAAAAATTCTTTAAAAAACTAAAAAGGCAACATATTATGCATGGTTTATCTATCTATTAATCAAATAAAAAGAACATTTGGATGGAATTGGAGGTGAAAATATGAATTATGTTGCAGTTACAGACAGAGGCTATATCAAAGGTGATATTCACCAAGGGGTAGAATTTGTTGACAAAGAAAGTACAAGACAATTTACGGAGGCAGAAGCATTGCTTTATGAAGATTCAATTGGTCATGATATGTTTGATTTTTATGAGTGTAAGGAATTTTGGTATGAAGAAGTATAAAGGAAGAAATATAATGATTTTAAAATCAGGAGAATGTTTTCAAGGGATTGTAGGAAAACCAACAGGATTAACAGATGTTGATGGGAAAGAATTATACATAGGCGATGTTGTGTTAGTGCTTAATATTGATGATTATGATAGGTCACATAATCGAATTACAAGTCAATATGGATTAGAATACGTATGTCAAAATAATCTAGATTGTGATTATAATAATGATATGTTTGTAATGGGAATTAAAGGTTCATATCAGAATCATGATGGTGAAATAACCCAAGATAAGGAATGGGTAGTGTTCAAAGTAAAATCCTTTGAAAAAGTAGTAGATGGTGAACGATGGGGAGTTGTGAGGGCAATTTTGTAATCCCTCGAAAGATACATTTTAAATTAAAAAGGAGAAAGATAAAATGATTACTAAAATTAAAGAAGACCTCAATAAAGTTTTTGATAAATATCAAGATAAACTTTGGTATGTTAAAGTGAGTGGTTGCAGTTATGGAGATCCTTATGAATATGATGCTAAAAGATATGATTGGTCAAATGAAAATATTTATGTTGGAAGTAAAGAAAATGTCAATCAAGTAATCAGTTTACAATATTTATCTTATAAAATTGAACCATTTAATTTAGAAAAACACATATTCGGTAAAATGATTGATGCAAAGAAAGAATATGTAAAAGCATATGTTCCAAAAATGTCAGGAGACATTGTTGAATATCAGGGACAAGAATGTAAAGTCAGTGGATTTTCTGGACTAGATCCTTGGATAATTTTTAATGGTGAAGGATTATTGTTGAAAGACAAAGAAAAGAAAAACCTTAAATTGTTATATAGTATATATTGGAGTAGAAATAAAAGATAATAAATAATTAAAAAAGGAGATAAAACCAATGAAAGAATTTAATGATTTCTTATTAAAATTTAAAATTACTAATGATAAACTGAAAATGGAAATAAGTCTAAAAGATTTGGTATGGTTGTTTCATAATAGTCCTGAGAATATAGCTGATGATGGAGAAAGTCCATTTGCAAAGGTTAAACCAGGTAAAAGACAAGAATTTGCAGAATACTTTGTAAAAACGCTTATGGAAGACGCTCCTTATGAAAGAGATTGTTTCAGATGGGGAGAACCATTCGAGGATGCATTTAGAGAAATTACAGAAAGTGGAGTAGATTTTTGTAAATATAATGGCGAAGAATAAAAATCATCTCTCTTATGCTCTTAAATGTTTCCATTTACTACGTTTTTCAGACTCAATTATATGATAAAATGAATATTTTACAGTATTTTAGAAAGGGGTAAAATTTATGAATACATTATTTGAAGAAAAATCAAAAACATATCATTCTAGACCTAATTATATTAAGGCAGTCAAGTATGAAAAAGGTATGGAAAACGGATGGGTCATAGAGTTTTTTGGTGAAGATAATGGTTTTGGATTTGATTTTAAAATCTTTAACTCAGAAGATGAAGCGATTGAATATTATAGACTAAAACCATTACAATGTGTTACGATTGCGAAAGGAAAAATTATTGAATATGAGGTTGAATACAATGAACCAAAACCTTGCTTGTGGCATAATCGAACAAGAAGAATAGAAGACTTTGATCATGAGTGGGAAGAGCAAGTATATGATATTTTAGAAGAAGATAATTGGATTATACGATGGGAAGGACTAGAAGGATTTAGTATTTACAGTGATGAATCTATGAAGTCTGATTGGATATTAAATGATTAAGAATCTATAAATTCTGACATTGATGGGATTAAGAATAGGAGGAAAAATATGCATATTGAAGAATTGGTGTTACTAGATTGTGAAGAAGGACATAAATTTTATATTCCTGTTGATCAATTAGTAAATGAAGATGATGAGGAAATTGGATTAAATACTTTAGAATGTCCTATCTGCGGAGAAATGATTGCAACTGAAGCAAATAGAACTGCTTTGATAGCTGTTACAGGCAAAGATTCAATTGAGTTATATAATTACGATGAACAAAGGAGAAATAAATAAATGAAAAGATTTAAAACAACAGTAACCAGAACAGATGAATACATAATTGAGATTGACGAAAACGAACTTAATGAACAATGGATGGATGATTTTAGAAGTAGTTTTTATAATTTCCATACACTAGAAGAACACGCTGAACATATTGCTCAAATTAGAGCAAGAATAGGTGAAGGGTTTATTGAGGGTTATGGAAACACAATGGTTAATGGGAAACCTCCTTGGTGGAATACAAATGATTATGAAAAAGCAATCAATATTAAAATTGTCAGTGAAGATAAGGATTGTGAAGTTGAAGTGGAGGAAGTTGAATAATGGAAAACTACTATGAGGTTACAAAAGAATCATCTTTATATCAAGAATATATAGATTATCTAGCAAGTGATAAAGTAATGAGAGAAATTTCTAGTGAATTCTTAACCAATAATAATATTGATACAAAAGAATATGCATCGACTAAAGATACTTTTTACATTGTACCAACTGAAAAAGATATAGAAAACTTCGATAAAATACTTTGTAAAGAATTAGAGAATGGATTAAGAGCATTCAAAGCAAAATCAAAAATAGGTAAAGCATGGAAAGAAAATCTTAATGAGAAAGGAGTTGAACCATTACATAAACCAATGTTGATGCTGTATTTTAATGTATATGGTAGTACGCAGAGTAGATTATTTGCTATTGGAGATAAAGTTTATTGCTCATTTAAGAGTGAATATGATTTTACAAATCCAGAAGGGTTTATTGAATTAAAAGCAAGCGAATTCTTTAAAATTGTAGAAGATGAAAATGAAAGAAGAAAGAAATTACGAGAAAATATAGCTTGAAACGAATCTTTTAAGGGGAAAGAGGTGGTAAATTATTAAAACAATTGAAACTTATATATATTACGTTATATATAATTTTAATAAAGAGGGATATTATTCTGGAATATCTGATTTAGGACATTGTAGGATAGAATATAAATTTTCAAAGATGTTAAGAGATGCTGTGCCTTGGGATTCTAGAGCAGATGCTAATGAATATGTTAGGGCGTGGTTGGATAAAGGTGAAGAAAACAGGTATAAAGTTAAAAAAGTAGAATGTAATTATGCGATATCTTAAAATTAACTTTTCATTTTATTATAAAAATAATAGGAGTGAAGAAAATGAGAAATATATTAAACTTAATATTAACATTTCTAGTGTTCTGGGTTGGTAACGAGTATTTTAAAGAATATATATCTATCTCTGATACAAAAACTATGATTATTGCAACCTTACTCATGATTGCTATTGGATATTTATTTAGTTTACTTATGATGGCATCTGTTTTAACAATTCCTTTAGGGATAGGGTGTTTAACTACTATAATTCTATTTTTTGTGGCAATTGTATTAACTCCAGTAAAACTGTGGTTGCTTGATAATTATTTGTTAGGATTTTATATTAATGGATTCTGGACATATGTAGTATTAACTGCAATATTGAGTATATTTACAATTAAAATTAAATCGAGCAATAAAACAACCAAATGAAGAACTGAATTGATGGTAATGAAAGAAAGGAGTAAGGATAAATATATGGAAATAACTTCAATTAAAAACAAACCTACTGGAAATGATGTCTGTCATCAATATCTACATAAGAAATTAGATATGACAAAAACCGAATTAACATTAGATAATCCATTACTAATCGTATATGAAGATGGGTCATTTTTCAGTCATGAAAATATCATTGATGTGGAACATTGGTTTGATCTAGATATTATTGTAGTTGAGACAACAAATAAAATATGGATAATATCCTAGCAAAATGCAGATTTAAAGGAGAATTTATGCAAGAAGACATTATTTACGTTGTTTATTTTGATGGGAAAAGATATGAAAAAGAAGGATTAAAGATTGCTTACCTAAATAAAAGTTATGCAAAGCAAATTATTACTACTGAAGCTAAAAATAAAGTCAAAGATAAGTATGATGAAGAAGTTACAAGTAAGGAGTTTAAATATTGGTATGAATTAACTGAGGAATTACAAAAAGTATTAATTAATGAAATGAAAGAAAGATTTATGATTATAGAATATAAACCTTGTTTATAAATTGGTTTAAATCATAATTTAATGTTTAATCAAGAAAGGAAGAAATAAAATGTGTAAAAGTTATTTATTTATTATCAATACAGATAAATATGCAGGTAATTTTGAAAGGGAAATATGTGCTTATTCAACAGGTATTATCGGAGATTGTGAAGTCGGAGATAAACAAGCAGATGATTTTATTGAAACTTTTAATAAAACAATTTGTGATTTATTTGAGAGAAATATAGAACATAGACCAGATGACCACGGGTGTTACAGACCAGTTGAGATATATAATAATAACCCTAATATTGGAAATGAGTATAATTCTCTAGTTATCTTTTTTGAAGAACAACCAACTCAAGATATGATTGCTATTATGAAAAATAGAAGCATAGAATATGGCAAATTGAACAATATTAAAATTTTAGGGTTTGAATTAAAGTCTGAAGAAACAATAGTTAAAACTATAGATATAATAATTTAGAATCAAACACAATTTTAATTGATATGAAAAATAAAATAATAAAGGAGATAGACAATATGGATTTTGATATTTTTAATTGGAAAGAAGTCAGCAATATTAAGTTAAATATGGATAGTGGTATGGTCATTACATATGACAATTTACAAGAAACAATGATTAGAATAGAGCAAAATACTACAAGTCAATTTAATACTATGTTTGGTTATACGCATCACGATAAATCAATTAAATTACTTTTAAAGTCATCAGATTTACTGAATATGTTATATTTAAGAAGTGGTTTTACTCTAGATATTGAATGCAAAGAAAGAATCATTCATAAATATAAGGTTTATAAATTACTAATAGAAACCAATTCTTTATCTCTAGACAACGGAGATATATCTATAAATATGGATAATTATAGAACAAGCATATTAGATTGTGGTTTTAATATATCGAATACTAGAACAAATAGGGCAGATGGTAATTTCATTAATTTTAATTTAATTGAATGTGGATTGAAATATACTAAAGAAGACGATAATAAGAAAATTATTGTTAATGAACCATCTGTTGTTTATATTATTAAAGATAAGGAAACAAAGAAGAAATACAGGGGTTATGCTAGGTGTCTATTAGGAGATAAATTTGATGAGAGCATTGGTATAGGAATTGCCAAATTAAAAGCTGAGATCAAAAAGAAAGAGTATCAATTATCAGAATTGACACAATGAAATCCAAATTTGGAAGGAAAATAATTCTTGTAATCCTACAATAACTAAGATATAATTATTATTGTAGGATTACAAAATAAGAAAGAGATGAGATGAGATACATATGGCATATTCAGGTCACGCAGACTCTAAAATGATGTTCTACCCTACTCAAGAAATAGAGACACATAGGTTGTTAGGACTACTTGGTAGAATAGAAATAGATTGGTTAAAGAAAAACTATCTGAAAGAATATTACACAAAAGAAGGAATATATCAAGAATTAGCAATAAAAGCTCTGGACAACAATATTAGAATAGAAAACGTCTATTATGATTATTGGCTGAACACAAATCAATATGATATGATAAAAAAGAATTGCGAATTTAGTTTAGGAAGTAATAATAATTTCCCTATTGTAATCAGTGACTTGTGGGCAGGAGAAGGAAAGTGGTTGGATTGTTTTTCTTCTGTGATGGATAGAAGTCAAAATAGTAATAATTTTATTCAAATTGCAAATGAATTGGAGCAAAATAGGTATGACATTATTTCAAAAAACCCTAATATATATGATTCATATAATGAAGCATTTGAAACATTAAAGCAGATTCCCAAGCAGTCAAGTTCATTATTTTTGTTCAACCCTCCCTACGGAATGGTTAATAAAATTCGCTCAATTCGTTTTTACTTACAAATGACGATTGATCGCCAATTAATTTACAACCCCTCAACATCAAAAGATTACAAAACAGGTTACATTGTTTGTGTAATTCGCAAAGATGATTTTTTAGACTCCCTAGACATCCTATCTAAAAACTTTGACATCCTTAAAAACTCAATCTATAAAACCAATCCAGAAGAATATGCTAAATTTAAACAATATATTTTCATTGCTAAATTAAAGAGATTTCCCTACGACTTATCAAATACTATACAAGCGATGGATTTTCAAAAACAATACAATGAAGTCAAAGAAATAATACTCTCTGAACCAGAATTTAAACTATCACAATACAACACTTACCAATCAATGAATTACTCCTACATCGACTATGACACAGCAAAAGAGAATAATAAATATATCGAAGCACCTACTACTCACATCAGCAAAAATGATTCAATATGGAAATGGGTAAAAGGAATTACTGAATTAAAAGATTTAGGTGAAGAAAAATTAGTTGTTCCTAAACCATTAAAATTAGGTGAAATTAGTAATCTATTAGCATCTGGTATGATTAATGGAGAAATATCTTTAGAAGATGGTACTGGTAAACATGTAGCAATTGGAGGAACAAAGAGTATTGAGAAAAAGGAAATAAGTAAATATAAAGATGACAAAGGAGAAAGTTATACTGAAACAAAGATAATTAAGATGAGCTTACCCTATTTAAACATTTTATGCTCTGATAATGGTAAATTAGTGATAAAAGAACTTGGAGATGATAGTAATTGATTCCATACCTTAGAACAACAGATAAAAACACTATTAATTGCAATGCTGATTTAGTCATATTAGATTCAGGAGATCCAATATTAATTTCTCTATGTGATTTACATATCAAAAATAGAAAAATATGTTCTGATTTAATATCTCATTCTTATCATATTTCACTTAGAGATAGAGAAGATATATTTTTTGAACAATCATTATATGGTAGAGAAAATCATTATCGCTATAAATCTGACAGAATGGAAAATGATTTGACTCATACAATAATCTATAATACAAAAATTAATGAGTATTGCATCAACTGGAATAATGAAGATAAGAATGAGATTATCACAAAATATTTGAGGAATATTCATTATTTACCTGTTACTAGTGAAATTGTAAAAATGATTTTAGATAAAGATGAAGAAACAAATGCTAAATATAAAAGTAGTTATAGTAGTAATTATGGTTGTGTTAGTGAATGTGCTGTTTATACTAATAATCCTTTATATACTGATTTGAAAGTATATAAAATAAATGTAACTTATTTTAAACAAAGTTTAAATGCTTTGACATTGGAAGGATATACAGAGGACTTTGATTGGAGTAATATTGAAGACATAGAAGACTATATATTCGCTTTTCTTGGGCAAATTAAGGAAAGATTAAAGCAGAATGTTAGAGTTTTATTTGATTCTAATAATATTAATCAGAAAATGTTTGAAGGTAAAATGAAACCATTTGAAGGTCAAGTTCCAATTATTCAAGCAGGATTAGAAGTGTTGAAGAGGAGTAGATTTGTATATTTGGCTTGTACCCAGGGATTCGGGAAGACGGTCAGTGCAACAAAAATTAATCATTGTCACTTATATCCCAACAAGAACAATTATGTAACTTTAATAGTTGTTCCTGCAATTACTTTGTCTCAATGGAAAGATGAAATCAAAAATAGTGTTGGTGATAAGATTGATATTCACATTATTAAGAAAACATCCGAATTTATTAATATTTATAATAAGAATCAGATGAAGTTTAATAAACCAACATATTTTCTAGTTGGCAAAGAGACATTTAAACTTGATGCAAAACGTGTTTCAGGTGTTAATATTAAGACAATGGAAATCAAGCATAAGAAAGAAGTACAAAGTGGTGGATATTATAGTTATTCTCAAATTAAAGAAGTTAAGGAGAAAATAACTATCGCATGTTGTCCAGATTGCGGTAGACCACTACAGAACGAATTAAGAAAAAAAGAAGATGTTTTCTTTACTGAAAGTGATTTTCAAGGTAATCCTAAGAAAAGTAATTATAAGTGCTCTAATTGTAATGCTGTATTGTGGCAAAGTACATATGACAAAACTAAGAAAAGTAGTTTGATTAGATTTATTAAAACAAAGAATATCCATTTTGATTCTGTCGTTATCGATGAGGCACATCAGAACAGGAATGGCGAAAGTTTAATCGGAAATGCGACTAGGACATTATTTAATTATGCAAAGAAAATATTATTGCTTTCAGGTTCCAGTAATTCAGGATATAGTTCAAGTTTTCATAGTTTATTATTAGGATTAATTCCAAATAAATTAAAGACAAATGATGTCATGGAAATGGAAAAATTTATTAAAACATATGGAACATTAATGGCAGTTTCTAAAAAGAAAGATGACGGAGAATATTATCGTTCAGGTCGTAGTGAAATTAAAGATAGCGAGTTCAAAGAGATAGAAGGCGTGAATCCAATTTGCTTCGCTAAATACTTAGTTGAGAACTATATATTTGCTACTCTTGACGATCTAGGAAAAGATTTGCCGGACTTAAATGAGTTCTATGTACCTATCAGTCAAACAGATGAAATGGAACGCTTAGAGAGGCATTTATGGGGAGAAATTAAGTCAGCAAATGCTTTCAATGCTAAAATGTATGAAGATAGTATAATCAAGCATTACATTAATAATCCTTTTAGATGGGATTTTATTCCTATTAATCGAGGAGAAGAAAGTTATAAAGAAGTCCAACCAAAATGTATTGCTGATTGTATTTTACCAAAGGAGCAAAAACTATTAGATATTGTTTTGCAAGAGGTATCAGAAGGAAGGAAATGTTGTGTCTATGTTGACTTTAATAATGGTGGAGAATATATGCAATCAGATACAATTGCAAAAAGGATTGAAATATTATTGGCTAAAAATAATGTTAAGTTCTTTACCTTGAAAACCTCAACTGCTACTTATGATCGGAAAGAATTATTGGACAAGAAAAAAGATGATTTTCAGGTGTTAATTACGAATGCAAAATTAGTGGAAGTCGGATTGAATCTTACATATCTATCCAGCTTTATAAATTTCATGCCATCTTATCATTATGAAACTGTTGCTCAGAGTAATCGAAGAGGATATAGGGCCAACAGTACATTAGAGAATAGGATTTATCATCTTTATTATGAGAATTCATGCGAGAATGGGATTATTAAAAGGTATCAAAGAAAAATGGCAGAAGCTCAAGCGATTGAAGGTAAATTTGATGCTTGCTTAGAAGACGATGAAAGTATTCGAACTGCTAGTAAACTTGGCAAAAAGATTAATGAGGGAGTCGTATAAATATAAAAATAAAATATTGACATTTATAATGAAATAATGTATTATTAGTATATAAATAAAATAAAAAACAAAGGAGAGATACACAAATGAAAAAGTTACTTGCCATATCAATTATTCCAATCCTCATATTATCTGGCTGTGGCTCAAAATCTAACAAAGTCCAAAAACCTCAAACACAACAATCTCAAGATCAAGATGATGATGAAGAAATGAGTTGGTTCGAAGATGAGGTTTTGGATATGGATGACTGGGGAGAAACCAAACATAAGAAAGTCAAACCTAAGACATCTACAGGCACTTCTAACGTGACAAAACCATCTACTGATACTAAATCACCTGCGGTTAAATCTAAGGCTGTTACAACTAAAAAGAAGAGTTGATAATGTAAATATAATTAGTTTAAAATATTGAATGGGAGGAAAATACATATGAAGTACAGAGAAGGAGATAAAGTAGAAATCATTGATCAATCTTCAGAGTTTTACAAAAAGAAAGGTTATGTAATGATAAAACGAGAAATCAATGACAAAATATGGATTGCTTTTCCACCTGCCAAATCAACTGGAAATGGTTTTGAGTTAGATCAAATAAAACTCATAAAAAGTTCTATTAAAGGAAAAGAAGTTGAGCCTTGTGGATGTTGTTTGTCAAGCACTGGTTATATATCGGCTAATGTATTGCTTGAAGAA
>Ga0209728_1000654_pt1 | contig 25646 bp, 38 predicted proteins | sample RifGroD1_FD_183997 | JGI IMG/M metagenome (GOLD analysis project Ga0209728, IMG submission 183997) | Groundwater microbial communities from Rifle, Colorado, USA - Groundwater D1 (SPAdes) (version 2) | ecosystem: Environmental > Aquatic > Deep subsurface > Groundwater | place: Rifle, Colorado... | reverse complement strand
TTTAGACCTCAGGGATACTCAGATCACAGCACTACCTGAAAACCTGAATGTGGGAGGCTCTTTATACCTCAGGGGTACTCAGATCACAGCACTACCTGAAAACCTGAATGTGGGAGGGTATTTAGTTTCTGAACCAATAGGTAGCCGAAAAGACAGGACATCTTATCATATTTCTAAAGATGTAGTCCATTGTGGCTGTTTTAAAGGAACACTTAATGAATTTGAAGCCGAAGTTAATTGCACTCATCCTTACGGAGTATTCAGGGAAGAATATGATTCTTTCATCAAAGATGCAAAATACTGGAAATCAAACTTTGATAATAAATAAAATGAGTTCACTAAATAAAGTACAGTTAATCGGTCGTTTGGGCAAAGACCCTGAAGTCCGTCACCTTGATTCGGGTGTGTCGGTTGCGAGTTTTTCAATTGCAACATCAGAAAGCTACACCAATAAATCAGGCGAAAAAGTAGAGCAAACCGAATGGCACAACATTGTAGCATGGGGAAAGCTCGCAGATATTATTGAAAAATGGGTTACCAAAGGTATGTTGATCTACATTGAAGGAAAGCTAAAAACCCGTCAATGGGAGAAAGAAGGCCAAAAGCACTACACTACTGAAATCTTTGCTGATCAAATGCAAATGTTGAGCAAGGGCGAACCAAAGGAAGCATCTACACCACAACATTCACAGCCGCAATCAGAAGGAAACAATTTACCTGAAGGCGATGATTTACCATTCTAAAAAAACCGAAGCATGAAAAACAATATTTTAATATTCGATTCCGAAACTACTGGATTGCCACCGAAAGGGGCAAAGTATGATGTTGATTTTAATTCTTTTCCTCATATCGTGCAATTATCATGGTGGATGAACAACGAATTGAAAGATTACATTATAAAACCAGTTGGCTGGGAAATACCAGTTGAAATGTCAGAACTTCATGGTATTACCACCGAAATAGCACTTGAAAAAGGAGTTCCTTTTCAGGATGTTATAAAGGAATTTTTAACGGACTGTTTGAAAGCTGAAAGGCTTGTTGCTCACAACATATACTTTGATTCTTCAATTATAAAAGCCAACATTTTAAGAGAAGGCGTAAATGACATTGCATATCTGACAATCGTTGAACCAGCTCTCAATAAGGACAAACGAATTTGTACAATGATGAAAACAATCAAGTTTGTAAATGCTCAATATTCGAACGGAAGGCCGGGTAAATTTCCAAGTTTAAAGGAATTATACTTTAAGCTTTTTGAAGAAGATTTTCAGGCTCATAATGCTGCAGAAGATGTCAAGGCGGTGTTGAGATCGCTTGAAAAATTAGTTGAACTTAAAGTAATTGAGATATGAAAGCAATTGAATTTCCTGAAGTAAATGTCCGCATAGCGGAAAACCAACCAGAGTATGAAACACTTCCGGTGCATTATTGCCCGGACAAAGAAACAAACGGCTATTTTCATCGGGCAACTATGTGTTTTGAATTGGACGAACAGGAGCGCAAACAAGTGGCTGAAACCGGGCAAATCTGGCACACTGTTTTACAGCCACAAAATACACTTTTCCATCCTATTATGATGTCCACAACCAAACCTGATTTGAAATGAAACAATTTATTAAATGCCCGGAATGTGGCTCTATAGAACTGGCAACGGTTGACACTTCAACATGGCCCTGGAATACTTTTATTCATCATTGTTCAAAATGCGAATATGTGATCATGGAGAGTGACTGGGATCAAATGAAGGCCGTGTCTATCCGAAATCCTTGGGGGTGGCTAATTTGTGCCGGGATTAAACCGATTGAAAACCGAACATGGCCAACCAATTTCAGGGGACGAGTTTTGATTCATGTAGGGGCGAAACCAATTAAGATGATCAACCCAAACAACGTATTTACTTACGAACAGTGGAAGTCATTGAGTACAGATCAAAAGGTTAAATTGATAAGCGGATATCTTCCATGCTCTGCAATTATCGGTTCCGTTGAAATAGTTGATTGTGTTATCAATCATTCGAGCATTTGGGCTGAAAAATCACTTCAAGTATTTACCGAAGAACAAAAGTCACCTATTTATGAAGAAACTGTTTACAATTGGGTACTGGCAAACCCCATACTATTCGAAAAACCAATTCTTAACGTGAAAGGCAAATTGAGCTTCTTCATTCCTGAAATTGATTAATCATGCCAATTGACTACAAACGATACCCAGCTAACTGGCTTACAGAAATCAGACCTCGGATAATGAAGCGGGCAAACAATACCTGTGAATTTGAAGGGTGCGATTTTAAGCATGGTGAAATAGTTTGGGCAGTGAAGTTCAGAGGAAAAACAAAGGGTTGGTACCGGTGCTATGGAAAGGCCAGAAATCAGCCGTTAAGTTTTGAATCAAAAGGAGGTAAGCGAATTGACAACCCTAAAAAAGTAAAAGTGATTTTGACGATTGCACATCTTGATCATGACGAAACAAACCCGAATGTGAAAGATGAACGGCTTAAAGCAGCTTGTCAGATTTGCCACTTGAGATATGATGCAAAAGAAAAGTACAGGAGATCACTTAAAGCTAATTCACAATGATATTTAGTCAATCAGACATAGAAAGACATCAGAGAAATGAAAGTCGGCTCAAATCGCTTCAAAACGGGCGTTCAGTTGAAATTGAAAATAAAGAAGTATTTCAGTTTTTGGAATTTGTCAGGATGAGTTTTCCGAATTTATCATTCACAGTATTGAAAAGTAAAAATCAAGGATTTACAGAATTAAAAAAATAATTATGGAAAAAATGGGATTACAACGGGGTGAACTCATCCCTTTAAGGCAACTGGATGGTTGTATTAATACAATTTCAGGTAAAAAATTCAATCTATTAGAGCCATCTGCTGAAATGATTGATATTGTTGATATCTCAAAAGGATTAGCTTATAAACCGCATTTCGGTGGCATGTCGCCACGGTTTTTCTCAGTGGCAGAACACAGTCTTTTGGTTCGCTGTCTTTTAAAAAAAGAGTCAGATCATGCTTTGCCTGAACTTGAACTTGCAGCCCTTTTGCATGATGCTGCAGAAGCTTATATCGGTGATATGATTAAACCGCTTAAAGTTCATCTACCTTTTTATTGTGAGGTTGAAAATAGAATAATGAAGGTAATTTTTGACCTTTTCGGACTTCATATAAATCTTATAAAAGCGGTCAAGAGATATGATCTTCAGGCTCAGGAAATTGAATATAACTGCTTTTTCAAAGGGAGTGATTACAATCTTAAATACTACAATCCAGAAGAAGGTTATTCAATTTTTTTACATGAATTAAAAAATGCCTCCAATCATGAATAAAAAGGAACAGTATATAGAATTTTTAAAGTCAAAAATTGAAATCGCACCCGAAACGGGTTTGCAAATTGACGTTCCACTAATCGCATTTGAGGACGGAACAAAGTTAAAACCACATCAGCGTGATGCTATCAATTGGGCAATCAAGGGAGGTCGCCGGGCTTTATTTGAAAGTTTCGGTTTGGGAAAAACCATTCAGCAACTTTTGATTTGTTGGTCCATCCTGAAGATTGAAGATGGAAAAGCTTTGATTGTTTGTCCGCTTGGAGTTAAACAGGAATTTACAAAAGATGCCCGGAATAAATTAGGGTTTAAAATTAAGTATATCAAAACTCAGGAAGAAGCTGAAGCCGCTCCTGAGGGTAGTATCTTAATCACAAACTACGAACGTGTCCGAGATGGGAATATCAACCCGAAATATTTCACGGTTACCAGCCTGGATGAAGCCTCGGTATTGCGCTCATACGGTTCAAAAACTTACCAGACTTTCCTTGACAAGTTCAAGGGAATAAAATACAAATTTGTTTGCACCGCTACCCCATCGCCAAACAAATACAAAGAATTGATCCATTATGCCGGGTATCTGGAGGTGATGGACACCGGACAAGCTTTGACACGCTTTTTTAAACGTGATAGCACGAAAGCCAATAACCTGACCATTTACCCACACAAAGAAAAAGAATTCTGGATGTGGATGAGTACCTGGGCTTTGTTCATCACCAAACCATCTGATTTGGGTTATTCAGATGAAGGCTATGATTTACCTGAAATGAAAGTCATTTACCATGAGGTCAGGGTTGATCATACCGAAGCCGGGGCAGATCAGGACGGTCAGGTTAAAATGTTCCGTGAATCAGCATTAGGATTGAAAGATGCTGCAAGGGAAAAAAGAGATAGTTTAGATGACAGGATTCTTGAAATGAATAAAATAATATTCCTTGATCCTGATTCTCATTACATCATTTGGCACGATCTGGAAGCCGAACGTCATGCAATAATGAACACACTTCCGGCTAAACTTTACAATTCGGCTCAGGCATATGGTTCACAAGATCTGGATGAACGAGAACAAACGATCATTGACTTTTCAGAAGGCCGGATTAAGTACCTCGCAACCAAACCTAGCATAAGCGGACAAGGTTGCAATTTTCAGTACCATTGCCACAAAGCTATTTTTCTCGGAATTGGGTATGAGTTCAATGATTTCATTCAGGCGGTTCACCGGATTCACCGCTTCCAACAGGACCAGCCGGTTGAAATCCATATCATTTATGCTGAATCTGAAGGCGAAATTCTAAAGGCTTTGGAACGCAAGTGGAAGCAACACAATTATCTGGTTCAACAAATGACCGGATTGATTCAGGAAAACGGATTGAGTTCAGTCAACATTGAGCAAAAGCTTCTCCGCAGTCTTGGACTTGAAAGGCGCGAAGTTAAAAGCAGATTATTCACTGCCATAAACAATGATTGTGTTGCTGAAACAATGGACATGAACGACAATTCAGTTGACTTGATTCACACGTCAATTCCTTTCAGCAATCATTACGAATACACGCCTTCTTTCAATGATTTTGGACACAATGAAGGTAATGTCAGGTTCTTTGATCAGATGGACTTTTTAACTCCTGAATTATTGAGAGTATTGAGACCGGGAAGGCTGGCCGTTGTTCATGTGAAAGACCGGATTCTTTTCGGTAATGCAACCGGTACCGGAATGCCAACAGTTGACCCTTTCAGTGATATGACCGTTTTTCATTTCCTGAAGCATGGATTCATGTACATGGGCAGGATTACTATTGAAACAGACGTTGTCCGGGAAAACAACCAAACTTATAGGCTTGGTTGGACTGAATGCTGCAAAGACGGCTCAAAGATGGGTGTGGGATGTCCTGAGTATCTTTTGCTTTTCAGAAAATTACCTTCCGATACGTCAAAGGCTTATGCTGATGTCCCGGTTGTAAAATCGAAAGATGAATATCAGAGAGGCCGCTGGCAGATCGATGCTCGGTCAAAATACAACAGCTCTGGGAATCGGTTTCTTTCTCCTGATGAACTCCGGCAAATGCCAATCGATAAAGTGAATCGGAATTTCGGAATCTGGGCAAAAGACAACATCTATGATTTCGGCTTGCACGTTGACGTTGCTTTGATCCTTGAAGGGTTGGACAAACTTCCGGCCACTTTTGAAACGCTAAAAGTACCTGCCCGGACCGGATATGTTTGGAGCGATATAAACCGGATGATTACACTTAACAGCAGTCAGACGCAAAAGAAACTTCAAAATCATGTTTGTCCGCTTCAGTTCGATATTGTTGACCGTGTGATCGAAAGATATAGCAATAAAGGCGAATTGGTTTATGATCCTTTTGGAGGCATTATGACAGTTCCATACCGTGCCATAAAGTTAGGCCGGAAAGGTATTGCAGCAGAACTTAATCCTGAATATTTCAGGGATGGTATGAGCTACCTGAGAGCCGCTGAATCAGAAGCAACCGTTCCATCATTGTTTGATTTGATCATGGAGGAAACTGAGGCATGAAAAACAGTTATCTAACGGTTACGGATCAATTCTGTGGAGCTGGTGGAAGTTCGCAGGGCGCCAGAAAACTATCTTGTAAAATGGGCGGAGGTTTGGAAGTAAAACTGGCTATGAATCACTGGAAGCTGGCCATTGAAACCCATAATACAAATTTCCCTGAAACGGGATTCGGAGCGTAAAAGTGTCAATGAAAAAACACAACCCCACTTGCATCAAGCGAAAGTTAGCAACTCGGCTTTATTTTACTTTCAACGTGTCAAACTAAAATAAGAACTTTTATAATTTACTTAAAATCAAATTTATGAATCATCTACTTTCAATCAGAACAAACATTCTTTATTCAAAGTCAAAAAATAAAGATGGAGAAGAAACTTATAATCGGTTTCAAGAACTTATTTTCTTAGTCGATAAACCTCAATATTTGTCAACAAATGAAGGCGATATTGTCAGACAGAGAACAATTGAAGAACTACGATTTACAGTGTCAGACGAGGCTTTTGACGAAATGATAAGACACCTTTTAAAAATAAAAGGTATCTCTGAATCGGAGTTGTCCTAAGCTGGTTGCTAACGGTTAGTATTGTAGCAGGGACGGATAGACAGCGATTCATTGTCCGCTACGCTACGATGCCACAAGTACGGAAAGCCTTGACTGCAACGTCAGCCGCCGGACTTGACTACAATACGAAGTTATAACCAGAATTTATAAACGTATCAAATACTTAAAAATATGAAAATTACAGCAGAAGAATTTGTCAGAGAAAAAATCAGAGTCAAAAAGGATATTAAAGGCTCGATGGATGCCTTGTGGAAGTATGAAATAAACGGTGAAGATGCTCTGCGATGGGCGCATGAGTTCGGAAATATTCAATACAATCAGGCGATTGATGATGCAGCCGAAAAGTCATACATTGTTGAAGTATGCGAAGAATGCGGAAGTAGAAATTTAGGAGCAGAAGATGGCTATAAGTTTTGTCGAGATTGCAATACTGAAATAAACGGCTCGTCAGAACTTGATAAGTTGTCAATTTTACGATTAAAGAAGTCCGTGTCAAGTACCGATTAATTTTGGTTATAACGGTACTGTGCTACACGTCAGTAGCGGATTTGAAACACATAACTGTCAAATTAATAATAACTTAAAACAATGAACGAAACTACAAAAACCGATGCTGCCGCTATTGCGGGTAGCAACATGTTAGCGGGCAGTATTAAATATTCGCTTAATGATATTAAAAAAGCATTTTTTGCTGGAGCTATTGCAAATTCACCCGAAATGTGGGTATCAAAATTTGATGACCTATCATCAACTGCGAGATATAAACTTGATGCTGACTTCAAAGATTTTATGAAATCAAACTACCCTGAACTAGATTTAAACATGTTAATATAAATAAAATGGAAACTTTAAAATTAGCTGAATTTGTTCTTTTACAAGACATTAATTTCTTTGGCAGACAAATAGTTGCCGGAACAGTTTACAAACAAGTAAACGCAGATTATTACCATCCTACTGTAAATGGTGCGCAATGTCCATCTTTGGCATTAGATTTCTATACCGTAAAAAATAATCCCTCTTATTTTCTACAACTTGTCAAGTACCGATTAATTTTGGTTATAACGTTCCGCAGCTACACGTCAGGTTTTGCAATCAAAAATTTAATAAATAACTACAATGAAAAATTCAGTACAAAATTGTCAAGTTGCCGAGGCAAAACTTGCGGGTAGCTTGCTGTTAGCGGAAGGCGTTGAATTGACGATTGATCACGATACAGTAATGTCCTCGGGCAATAATCATTTTAAGAAAGGTCAAAAAGTAAAAGTAAGAGAGGTTTGGAAAACAGAAGCAAAATGGTCTAACTTTTACAATATGTGGGTTCCTGAAAAGGTTCACGGTGTCAAACTTGAAAACGAATATGGAATTTATTTTCTGTCGCTTTTCACGGAGACCAAACACGCTTGCCGCTAACTAGTATATGTATTTTATTATTGCAGTAAACTAAAATTTAAACACTTACAGTATGAACATCGGAAACTATCAACGGCAACTATCCGATTGGATGAAGTATAAAAAATACTCTCCAGAAAGCATGAGCAATTACGTTTCGTGTATTGGCAAATTTTTGCAATACTTTGAAAACGAAGCTACAAAGCCGAGCGAAATTTCAGCAGATAAAATCAAGAAGTTCCTTTCAACAAAACAGCAGGTAAATACTCACAAAGCTTATCTGTGCGCAATAAAGTTGTTTTATGATAAGGTAGGGCATCAAACCCGCAAGCTTGATAACATCGAATATCCGAGATCAGAAAAAAAATTACCAATTGTATTGAGCCAAGATGAAATTCAAAAGATGTTCGATGTTTGCGAAAACATCAAGCATAAAACCATTTTAGCACTTGTTTATTCCTGTGGATTGCGGGTTTCAGAAGTTATAAATCTTCAATGGAGCCATATAGACCGGAGTCGTATGATAATAAATATCATTTGTGCAAAAGGCCGAAAAGACAGACAGATTGCATTGCCTGAAACCATTATTCCTTTACTGAAAAGTTATTATAAAGAATATCGCACCGAAAAATATGTTTTGAATGGTCAGTTTGGATTAAAATATTCTTCAAGAAGCGTACTTGAGGTAATAAAACAATTGGCTCAAAAATCAAAAATAAAGAAGCGCGTTTATACCCATTTAATAAGGCATAGTACATTTACCCACATGGTTGAGCAAGGCACAGATATAAACCTGATCCAACGCATCGCCGGACACAATAACGTGAAAACAACGATGTTATATTGCCACCTTTCTGATAGCTTAATAAGTCGCATACAATCACCAATTTCAAACATAAGGATATAAATGGAAAATCAAATAAATGGATATGAACTTAGCCGAGACTGGTTTGATTTCTGCTTTGAAAATCCTGAAAAAATAACACCTACTCATACCGCTCTGTACTTTTTTGCAATAGAGCATTGTAACCGGCTTGGATGGAAAGAAAAGTTTGGATTGCCAACTCAAATGTGTATGGATGCAATTGGCGTAAAAAATTGGAGAACATTTTCAAAAGCATTTAATGATATTGTTATTTGGGGATTTTTCAAGCTGATAGTTAAGAGCAAAAATCAGTATTCTGCTACTGTAATTGCTATTGTAAAAAATACAAAAGCAAATACAAAAGCACTTACAAAAGCAATGCAAAAGCACGTACAAAAGCAAAACAATAGCATTGCAGTCATAGATAAACCATATAACCATATAACCAATGAACTATATAACACAAATACCGCTGTTGTAAAAAATTGGAAAAATGATTTCGAAATTTATAAATCAGAATTGAACGAAGTGTACAACAAACTGATTTTTGATTATGAATTTATAGCCACTCAGGAAAAGTTAAATCCGAATGTTGATGTCGGTCTTTCACTCGAAAAAGCAGTTCTTAATTTTTGGGCAACTGAAGCCGGATGGAAACATAAAAAGAAATCCAGATCAAAAGAACTTGACTGGAAATCTACCCTTACAAATTCTATTTCTCAATCGTTCAATAAAGTTTATAAACAAAAAACAAATGGACAAACTTTCACAACTGACCGGAAAAATAAAAATTCAGAAACAATCGCAGCCGCTGAAAACCTGTTTAGAGACATTGCCAGCGAAATCAGACAATAAAATTGAATTAGTTTTGAAAAGCTATCCTGATCAACTGAGGTTCATTGTTGACATGAATCATTCAAAGTGTATGTACCGGTATAAAGGCAAACATACCGTTCTTGAATGCCTTAAGTTTGATTCAATAAAGCTTTCTGATTTAAAGTCGATTTACAACGAAAATACACCGCTTCATTTTTTGCGCTCCTGGTTGCTTCAGTTGAACTTATTTGTGAATGTAGATGCTGACAAAAAACTATCAGAAGATCAAATGATCCAGCTATCAGGATTCATGTACAAAGAAATTTATTTGCTGAATATGGCAGAATTGACACTTCTTTTCGAAAGGATAAAAACAGGATTTTATTTCCCGTTTTACAACCGAATAGATGCAACACAGATCATGTCAGCGTGTAGAATGTTTAGAAAGGAACGGTCAAAACATCTCATTGAAATTGAACAGGAAAGAGAATGGATAGAACACCTTAAGAACCTTGAGATAAAGGTCAAAAATGAAAGCAAAGTTATTAAGCTATCCTTACTTTCAAAAAGGAAAAAACGATTAAGAAAGACAAAACCATGAAACAACAACTAACTGAATTTTGCACATTTCTTTCAAAACAAAAACTGATAAAAAAATCAGTAGATCAGGAAGATATAATAAAAAGATTTATTAAATTTCATACTGATAAGTGTTTAGGATTAACAGATATTGTTCAAATTGTTTCAAATGAAACTGGAATTTCGGTCGAATTCATGAAGCAAAAGACCAGAAAGCGTGAAGTCGTTGAAGCCAGGCAAATTGCAATGTGGATGCTGAAACAAAACACAAAGTTAGGCTTGGAATCAATTGGAGTCTATTTTAAAAATGACAAAGAACACGTATTCGATCATGCAACTGTTCTCCATGCAATCAAGACGGTGAATAACCTGAGAGAAACGAATAAAGACTTTCGGGATAAGTTTGAAACGGTAAGAAATAAAGTATTAAAAGCGAAAGATGCTATTCACAATATGCCTGTTAATATCTCAGTGATCAATTATCAAATTTAAAATTATTTTATTTCGTAGTTTAGCAGCACCAAAAATTCTATCTGCCATATTTAACCAGTTATGGCAGAAATCAATTACGAAATACTTGGGCGCAAAGTCGCAGAGCTTTATCCCGTTATCACAAAAGAGTTGGTCAGAACACCTATCTTTTGTGATGTATCGCTGTTAACTGAAATTCACAATCAGCACTTTAGTGATAGAAAGGGAGCAAAATCAAAACTCATTTTTATTGGAGTAATCCTTCAGCTTTACGATCCTGATGTGTTGTCAGGATGGAAAAGAAACCTTTGCCGTGGCATCCGAAGCCAACTGGCAATGCTGTTTAACGTCTCAGATACTGCAATAAGTAACAATATCCAAACAGTCAGAAATTACTATATGATTTACAAGAAGTTTAAAACTGAAGTAGATTATATTTCCGATGAAATCAGCAAGCAATATGCAGGATAATACCGAAAATAAGAAGCTTACGCCAAAAGAAGAGAGATTCTGTTACGAATATCTTGCTAATGGATTTAATGCTACAAAAGCCTGTATAAAAGCCGGTTATAGTGAAAGAACTGCCAGAAGTATAGGAGCTGAAAACTTAACAAAACCTTACATCCATGAAAGAATTCAGGCAATGAAGGACAATCTGGCTGAAACTGCCGGAATTTCCGCGCTGATGATTGCAAGTGAACATTCAAAGATTGCTTTCAGTGGAGTTGCCCATCTTCATAACTCTTGGATTGAACGCAAAGAGTTGGAAGACTTAACAGAAGATCAAAAAGCCTGTATTCAGGAAATAAGCACGAAGGTTGTCAAAGTAAATGTTGGAAGCCGCGAAGAGCCTGTGATGGCAGATGTGGAGTACGTTAGAATAAAAACCTACGACAAACAAAAATCGCTTGAAGCATTGTCTGATCTGCTTGGGTTTAATGCTCCTAAGAAAACAGAGGTGACCGGCAAAGATGGCAAAGACTTATTCAAAGGCATGACTGATGACGAGCTGGAGGCTAAGATTAAAGAACTGGAAGCAAAAAACAGGCTGATTGATGGAAAATAATTTGACATATAAAGAAGCCTTGATTGAACGTCTTCTGCGTAATGCTCGCAAAGGACTTTTTGCATTTACGGTGATGACAATGTCTTCATTTGCTCCGGTCCAGTATCATCGGCACTACTACGAAGCTCTCACCGATTTTGCAGATGGGAATACGAAAAAGCTCATGGTCTTTATGCCTCCGCAGCATGGTAAAAGCGAAGGTTCAACCCGAAGACTTCCGGCCTATGTTTTAGGAAAGGATCCTGACCGAAAAATTGCTATTATAAGCTACTCAGCAACCAAATCTAAAAAGTTCAATCGAGAGATTCAGCGTATAATTTGCAGTTCTGAATATTGTGAAATTTTCCCTGAAACGAAGCTTAATAGTGGGTCTGATGTGTCTGGTAATTTCGTTCAAAACACTGATGAATGTGAAATAGTAGGACGTCGGGGAGGTTTTAAAACTGTTGGCGTTGGTGGCCCACTGACAGGTGATCCTGTTGACATGCTGATCATGGATGACATTTACAAAGATGCAAAATCCGCATGGTCTCCAACTGTACGTGAAAATATCAATAATTGGTACGATACGGTTGCAGAAACCAGGTTACACAATGACAGCCAGCAGCTCATTGTTTTTACTCGCTGGCATCAGGATGACCTTGCCGGAAAGTTGTTGAGAGAGCAAGGTATTTATTCTGAAGAAAACCCAAATGGATGGGTTGTCATTATTTATCAGGCCATCAAAGAAGGTCAGCCAACTGAATACGATGAACGAAACGAAGGTGAACCTCTGTGGCCTGAAAAACATTCATTGGAGAAGCTTGAGAACGTCAGGAAAAGAAACAATCATGTCTTTCAATCGCTCTATCAGCAAAACCCAAAACCGATTGAAGGCTTGATGTACGAAAATGGATTCAAGACTTATAAAGTCATTCCATACAGCGCAAAACAGGTCATCAAAAACTACACCGATACGGCTGACACCGGAAAGGATTACCTGTTCTCAGTTACCTACGTTGAGACCGAAATGTATAACTACGTCATTGACATGATCTACACTCAGCGTCCAATGGAATACACAGAACCGAAAACGGCTGAGATGTTGACAAAGCATAACGTTGAAGTGTGCAATATCGAGAGCAATAACGGTGGCCGGTCATTTGCCCGGGCGGTTGAAGATCAATGCCGGAAAAACAACAACTCCAAAACACGAATCAACTGGTTTTTTCAGTCCGAAAATAAACAGGTCCGTATTTTCACCAACTCAGCATCTGTTCAGAATATTTGTCTTTTCCCGGAAGGATGGGACAGCATGTGGCCGGAAGTTTATAAGGCTCTGACCAGCTACATGAAAGTTGGAAATAACGATCATGACGATGCTCCTGACGGAATGACGGGAACTGTTGAAATGAGAGGCAAGGATAATCAAACCACAGATACACAATCAATTTTAAACGCATTCAGATGAAAACACTTGAACAAATATTCGTACCAGAACGGCCAATAGCCGACATCATAAAAGATCTGAAATACTATAAGGACAATGTAATGAGCCTTCCAAAATGGAGCGAACTCGAAAAAGACTATGAGCCAAAGCTACACAGGATCATGACTGATAAAACCACTTATCCAGATAAGGCAATAAAAGATGAAAAAACAGGTGCAGTTTTGAGGTATGAGCCTATGACACGTGTAGCTGTTGGACTTCAGAAGCTGGCAACTAAGCGAATGAGTGAGTTCATGTTTACCATTCCGGTTAAATCGATCACTGAAGATACTAAGGATCAAACATTGAAGGATCAGAAAAAAGCAATTGATAAGGTCCTGAAGAAAAACAAGTGGAACTCAGTGAATAAAAAAAGAGGTAAGATCATCAGCTCAGAGTGTGAATGTGCAACGTTGTGGTATGTGGTGCCAGGTGATAATTCGAGTTACGGGTTTACATCGAAATTCAAGCTGAAACACTTGATATTCTCACCTGCAAATGGAGATGGATTGTACCCAACTTTCGATGATAATGGTGACTTGATTGCGTTCAGTCGTGAGTTTACTAAAAAGGAAGGAAGCAAATCGACAACCATTTTTGAGACGTGGACAAAGGACGAGCATATTGTTTATGAAAGTGGTGAAGCCGGATGGATTGAGTTGTTTGCTCAAACACAGGAAGATGGTGCCGGAGTTCGCGAACAGTTGACAATCGGTAAAATTCCAGTCATTTACAGCAAAAGAAATACTCCGATTTGGGCAGATGCTGACTCTGGGAAGGTTCATGAAATTGAACTTCTCCTTTCAAGAAACGGTGAAACAATCGCTTATCATTCGGCTCCTGTTCTGATTGTCAAAGGCAAGTTGGTTGGAGCTCCGACAAAGGGCGAATCAAACAAAGTATTCTTTACTGAAGATGCCAACGGAGATGCTAAATATGTGAGCTGGACTCAGGCACCCGAAGCCGTGAAGTTCCAATTTGAAACACTTCTCCGGATGTACTTTCAGGAATTACAGCTCCCTGATCTTTCTTTCGACAATATGAAGGGAATTGGAGCACAATCTGGATTCTCGATGCAAATGTTATTCTCGGATGCTCACCTGAAGGTAGGTGATGAGTCTGAAATCTACGAAGAACTGTTTGAACGTGAGTATAATGTGATCAAGGCTTTTCTTGGAGAGATGAACACGAAATGGAAATCAACCATTGACAACCTCGAAATTGAGCCCGTTATCACTCCGTTCATGATCAACGATGAAAAGACAACTGTTGAAATGTTGATTGCGGCAAACGGTAATCAACCTGTTATTTCTCAAAAGCAATCAATCAGGCTTTCAGGTTTGGTTGAGAATGCCGATGACGAATACGAACAGATCAAATCTGAAGTTCCACCTGATTTGGCTAACAGTTTTAAATAAAAAGACTGTTTTTGCTTACAGTAATGAGGGCGCTTTCGGGGTGAAAAATTCAAAATGAAAGTAAATGGCAAAAATTAGAGTCAACGAAAACATATATGAAGGCAAAAAGTATCATCATACTCAATACTTATACATGTGCCTTGGTTGTGGCTATGAACATGCCTTTGCTTTAAGATCAGAAGGTGGTCACCATGATTTCAATATGGATTTGAATAAACCAACGGTCAGTCCGTCATTGCTTGAAAACAATAATCCAAATCGGGTTTGTCATTCGTTCATAAAAGATGGAATGATTCAATATTTAGGCGATTGCCATCATTCACTGGCAGGGAAAACAATTGAACTTCCTGAAATAAATGGTTAATCGGTTTCACCGGAAGAAAGCCGAAATAAATAAATACATATAGACATGTACACATTGAGAATTATTGAAGAAACACGTGAAAATGAAAATGTTCCTTTCGAACAAGTGATTGAAAATTTTGAAATAGGGAGTTCCTATTCCGTGATTAAAAAAGGTTGTTCAAAGGAATTTGATTCGATCTTAGAGGATTACCCAGATGCCAATAAGGAAAAAATTTCAGCTTTGTTGTGCGTCGAAAGGCGTGATGAAAGAGGAAATGTATTTTTCTTATTTCAGAAAACAGTAAATAGGGTATTTTCTTATTTTATAATGACCGAAAGCGGAAAGACCTTTGAAAGGTTGTAAAACTTAATCAATGGCAGGACTTTTATCTCTGCCATTGATTTTAAATTAGCTCAATCATGAGGCACATTCGAGAAATCTACAACCTTCCTATCTCTGAATTGACAGATGAAGAGATTTGCAAGGCAGCAATGAAACGACTGAAAACAAAGTCAATATTGCTGGTTTATGATGATGAAGAAAGCAAGAAGTGGATATTTCTGGGTAAATACAAAAAAGGCGGCTCATTGATGCACACTAGGTTAAAAGAAGCATGGGAAACAAGGTTTGGTAAATTCAAAAAAATCGAAGATGATCAATGACCGACTATTCCCGTAAATATCGAAGCAAGCACCTCCAGAATCAGATTGATGTAGCAAAAAGGTTGCAAGGCGCAATGTCTCGAATTGGTGACAAAATTGCCCGTCTGGTAAATGACCCACAAGCTAAATTTGTCAAGTCGTTTGACTTCCGGAATAATCCACATTTGAACAAAATACTTTCAGCAATCACAGCTGAACTTCATGGAAACATACTTTCGATGACTGAGGCTGTAATCGCTACTTCATGGGCAATCAGCAACCAAAAGAATGACATCACCGTCAATACTTATTTTGAAGGCTTAACAGGACTCAAAAAGAAACCTGCTGATTATCTTACCACAAACTCCGAAGCCTTACGGGCTTTTATCAATCGAAAGAATGACTCAAAGTCACTTTCTGATCGTGTTTGGCAGTCAGCCGATTCTTTCAGAGATGAGATGGAGGTTCACCTCGGATATGGAATAGCAAACGGTGATAGTGCCGCTACAATTAGCCGAAGGATCAGGGAATACCTGAACAATCCTGAATCATTATTCAGAAGGGTACGAAACGAAGCCGGAAAATTAGGATTGAGCCAGAACGCAAAACAGTTCCATCCGGGACAGGGTGTTTACCGGAGTTCGTACAAGAACGCTTTAAGGGTAACGCGGTCAGAAACGAATCAGGCATATTTGCTGAATGATCATTTGCGCTGGAAGAAGATGGACTTTGTGATTGGTGTTCATATCGAACTTTCAGAGCAGCATCCAACGCCTGATATTTGCGATGAAATGCAAGGTGATTATCCAAAAGGATATAATTTTTCAGGTTGGCACACACAATGCCTCTGCCATGCAACGCCGATTCTGATGCCACGTGATAAGTTCAAGAAGTACATGAACGGTGAGCCTGTTGAAGTGAATGAGGTGGTTGATGTACCGCAAGGTCATAAAGACTGGATTGAAGCTAACAAACAGAGGGTTGAAGGATGGAAGTCAAAACCCTATTTTATCAGGGATAACTTTAAAGATGGAGACATCAGCAAAGGATTATCATTTAAGGTGCCAAAAGGCACAGGTTCTGTTAAGTCGGCAAATGTTCTCGCGCCAAAAATTGAGACGGTTGGATTTGTACCTGCAAAAACAAAAAGCGAAGCTATCAGTCATATCGATAGATTATTTGTTGACAACCTTGGAATAAAACCAAAGTCGGTTGAGATTCACGACATCCTGACAATTGATCAGATCAATTCCAGATCAGAACAGTTGACCAAATTGTTTGCAGAATACGAACCGACAACGATCTATTCCAAAAACAATCCAATTCTAAAAGTTAAATATAAGTCTGAAAGTTTTTATCTTGGAAGAATCGCTTCGTCAAACGATGGAACAATTCTGCATGAAGTTAACTTTGGCAGCAGAAACGATCCTGCACGAATAAATACATTACCGGGATTTGCAACAAAAAGCAAGGTTGACTCGAATAATTTAGAAATATCAACAACGACGCATGAATTTGCGCATTTAATCACAATACAAAGTCAGCAAGTTCGTGGTTATATGGATGAAAGACTTTCTGGCTTCATGCCAAGTTTGAGAACTATAAAATCTCAATATGCAAGAGAATTAAATGGTTTGATGAAAAATCACAAAATGGATGAATTTAATAGTCTTTATCTGGGTAAATATGCCGGTACTACTATTGATGAATTTATGGCAGAATCGTTTACTGAATATAAACTTAATTCAAATCCATCAAAATACGCTAAATTAGTAGGCGAGTTGATTGATAAAACATTTAAACGAAAATAATATGGAATCAGTAGATTTGATCTGTTTTAATTGCAAACATTTTAGAATAATTGAAGGTGGATGCAATGCTTTTCCAGATGGAATCCCAGAACAAATAATGTCAGGGATGAATGATCATTCAAAGCCCTTGAAAGATCAAAAAAATGAAATCGTATTTGAGCCTATTGAAAACTCTGATTACAACCTACCAAAATAGATTATTCCCACTTCGCTTTCAATACTAACCTTTTGTGAAAAGAACTTCACCTTTAGAGCTAGTTTACTCCCAAATGTGCTTAAACACGTGACGTTAATAATTTGATTCTTACGATCGGTATGATCGATTGAAACTAAAGCCATAGATGTTTTATGCTCTATTGCATCTTTAGCCATTTTCTGTAAATCTTTCGTGGTGGACATGTCTGAAGAATTTAAAAAGGCTGGTCACTGTCCACCACATTGTACAACGGGTCACAGAACTCGCATCTGTATGCCAGCCCCAAGGTCATTGTTGTACAATATGTGGACATCGCAAAAATATACATTTTCTGACTTTAAATGAATAGTCAGTTAGTACAATTATGATTTCTTTCCAGTAACACCTCCCTCGTTTACCTTTCGTGCTGAAATCAAAATTTACATTTCACATGAAAGATCTTATTTTAATAGCACTATTAAACAAGTACAAAAGCTTGGGTTTTAGTCAAAAATCTTTTGAAGGGGTTGCTGAATATCTTAGCAAAACCGTCACTGAAGAATCTGCAATCGAAACCGCTATCAGTGGGGTCGAACCAATCTTAAAGTCTTTGCAAAGTGATGTTGACAGCCGTGCGGCTGCAATTGCAAAAGCTAAGGCCGAAAAGGAAAAGGGTGAAGGGGCTGACCCGAACAAAAAAACAGAACCAAAAACCGAAGGTAACGACGAACCTCCAGCATGGGCAAAAGCTTTGATTGAATCAAACACTCAGTTGAAATCAGAATTGAACACAATGAAGTCCGGCAAAACCTTCGAAACCCGCAAACAAACCCTTGAATCAAAACTTGAAAAAGCACCTGCAAAGTTCAAAGAAAAGATCCTGAAAGACTTTGCACGGATGAGTTTCGAAAAGGAAGATGAGTTCGATGCCTATCTGACTGAAACCGAAACCGATTTGACCGCTTTCAATCAAGATATGGCAGATCAGGGATTGGGTGCAAACCGTAAACCGTTCGTAGGTGGCACTACTAAAGAAGGTGTTTCAAATGGTGTACAAAATTACATCGATTCGAAGGACCCTAAAAAGGCCGGTGCTGAAAACCTCGGAGGAAAAGAAGTTTAATCTCTAATTTTTAAACAAAATGGCGTTACGTATTAAAAGACAAAACGATACCAGGCAGGTAGGTTGCATTATGCACCGTGTTGCCGATATCCCCGGAGGTGTCACAATTGATATTTCCACCCTTGGAGGTTCGATCCTCTTGGAAGGTACGCCGATTGCAGTAGGTACTTCAGGCAAATACAATGTTGCTAAAACGGCTAAAATGGTAACACAGGCCGCGAACAATGCAACAACTTACGAAGTTGCTAAAGGTCATCATTTCAAGGTAGGTCAATACATTGGAACTGGTTCCGTAGCCTATACGATTACCGCAATCGACAAAACAACCAACGCTGATAAAGATGTCATCACTCTTAATACTACACTTGGTGTGGTAGTTGCAGTTGGTGTCGTTCTTTATGAAGCAGCAGCAGAATCAGCAGCCGCAGCCGCAGCGCTCAATACTCCGGTGGCAATTGTTGGAAGCTCTTACGATGTAGCAGCAAGTGAAAACCTTGTTTGTGAAGCTTTCGTGATCGCAGTTGTTAAGGAAACCAATTCGGTTCCTGTTTTAGCAGCTCAGAAAACAGCCCTGAAATCAATCATTTACATTTAATCAAAGGAGGAAATAAATCATGATTAAAACATTGATTCAGGGACTGAACGAAAAAGATATGCAGGCAGTTGTTAATACACTTGACCTGAAACCATTCTACTATCCTACCCTTTTCCCATTGATGCCTCAGTCGCTTTTGACTTTCAAAACGCTGGAGGCTCAGGCAGGCCTAAAGGTTGCCGCTGATGTTGTCAGCTTCAATGCCAGTATCCCGAAGAAAACCCGCGATGCTATTGCCCGCGTGGAAGGTGATATTCCAAAAATCGGTATTTCGCGTGAAAAACTGGAAACTGACCTGAACGAATACCGGATCATGTTGGCCCTGGCAGGTGGTGATACCTCAAAGGTTGAACTGGTAAACTTCTGGGCAGAGGATGCTGAATTCTGTTGGAACGGTATTGCAAGCCGGGTTGAGTGGATCGCTTTAAAGGCACTGTCTTTAAGTAAGGTTTCATTCACAACCGGAAATAACGCTTCTGTTGTTTCACAGTATGATATTGATTATGCAATTCCGGCAACTCAGAAGATCGGCTTCCAAACAGGATCGGCTTCGTGGGCAGCAGGTGTTACTGCAAAACCAATCTCCAAAGACTTTAAGAATGCTGTTGCATTGGCAAAATCAAAGGGTTTCAGCGTGAAATTCGCATGGATGAACATGGAAAACTTTGCAAACTTCGTATCACAGACTGAAGTAATTCAGATGTGTGCAAGCTTCGCAAACAACGCTTTGAACATCTCACAGACTCCTGATTTAGCAACTGTAAACGCTGCATTGTCACGTCAACCTTGGTTGTACGGACTTCAGATCAAAGTTATTGATCAGGACATCACTGTTGAATCACCTGACGGAACCCGCACGACCGGAAATCCATTTGAAAACGATGTGGTTACTTTCACAGAATCGAACGTGTTAGGCAAAACCTATTACGCTCCTTTGGCTGATGAAATCATTGAAGGTTCAGTTGCGATTAAGGTGAAACGCGGTCATACTTTGATTAAAAAGTATGCTGAGGAAACTCCCGTTCGTGAAATTACCGAAGGTTTGGCAAATGTATTCCCTGCATGGAATGGCGCTGGTCGCTCAATTCTAATGCAGACCAACAATGCCACTACCTGGGCAAAATAGGCTCTGACTTTTGTTTTCTGAATATTCCCATGACTGAGAGCCGTCCAATTATTTGCGGCGGCTCTTTTTCTTAAAAACAGAATGAAATGACAATTATCGAAGCTCTTAAAGCGACCGTTAGTTATCCTGTTTCGGCAAATACGGTAACCATGATCCTGATTAAAAGAGGTTTGACTGGTTCAGATGAATTAACTCAGGCATCAGTTAACAGTAAGGAATTTGAGTTGGCTATGGCCGATTTGTTTTTTCACTTATTGGGAGCTGTTAATGTTTCGGAAGGTGGTTTCAGCGTTTCAATAGCTGATAAAAAATATCTGTCAGAAACAGCATCAGGTATTTATGCCAAATATGGTGAATCATGTCCATTTACATCAACGCTTATAAACGCTTCTGATAGATGGTAGCACAATACCCTCATACTATTTCAGTGGCTTGGAAAGGCAAGGCAACTCAGGATGCAAATCTAAATTGGGTTGAAGGCGCTGCCAGTTCATTTGAAAGCGAATGCAGGGCCGAGGTAAACTCATCAGGAAAGAAGATTTCAGGCGTTGACGGAGCCTTAGCTGAATACTCATTTACTATCTTTTTACCTCACACCGACATCATCATTCCAATTGGCGCAAATTACACGCTGAACGGCACTATGGCAGGAACGATTAAGGGAGCATGGAACGGACAATTAAGTTCAAGGCTATGGGTATAACGCTGAAACTCGGAAATGTCAAAATCACTACAAAGAAGTTTGTTGGTGACGTTGAAGAGAAGATGATCATGGTTATGCAGTACACTGGTGAGCAGTTCGTCAAGGATGCCAGACAGATGAAAAAATCAGAGGGCGGGTTTGGCGATGTTACCGGGAATCTTCGAAGTTCGATAGGTTATTTCATTTTGAAAGATGGACAAATTATCAAAAGCAACCTGAAGGGTAAGGCTTCTGGAAAATCAGCGGCTCAACAGTTTGTGGAGACGTTGCCTAAAAAGATGGGTTTCCAACTTATCGGAATCGCAGGAATGAACTATGCTTCAACGGTTGAATCAAAGGGAAAGAATGTAATTTCTATTCAGGCAGAAGCCGCTTTAATTGATCTTAAAGACTTATTAAACGATGTCATTAAATAAACTATCAGATAATGTAGTTCAGCAGGTTGTGACTTTGCTTGCATCAGTAAGCACACAGAAATACAAACACACCCGGCCAGAATCACCGGTACCCGAACAGTTTATTGTGATCAATGCTTTTTGCGTAGGATCAGGTCCTTTACAGAAATTTGTCCTTAATGTCAATTGCCATGCAAGAAATCTATCGGGCGGGGTTATTGATAACTTAAAGCTTAGTGAAATATCTCAGTCTGTCTTAAATATTCTTGAAGATTATAACTCAACCGCTTTACTTATTGATTTTGAAGGTCAGGAAATAATCCCTGAGACACAACTCAATGAACATTATTCGAATCTCAAATTTTCGCTCAAAACCATTAATACATAAAAGAAATGGCAAAATACTTATTTGGCTTAACAGCCGTCAAATTCGGAACTCCTACCGATCTGGCAACTATGCCGGTTACGTTGAATACATTTGCACAGACAGTGAAAGGATCCTTCACGTTTGAAGAAACAGAAGCTGTAATTGAAAAATTCTTTACTGAAGAATCGGCATCTGCCATAAAAGCAATTACCACAACTGATGCTCAGTTGGAAGGCACATGGCGTACTTATGATTTTGATCCTGCACAACTTGAAAAAGTTAAGGGTGGAGACGGTCATACCACAGCGACCAAATACATCGCTCCAACCGCAACGGTAAATACTGAACTGGCACTACAGTTAGAGACAACTGCAGGTATCACCTTTCATATTTACAAGGCAAACATCACTGCCAGGCTCACCGGAAAGCTTTCTAAAGATGGCTTGTCTGAAGTTGAAGTCAAGTTCCAGGCACTTGCACCGGCTGCAGGGTTAGCTCCTTACGATTACACTGTACCAGCTTAATTGAAAGACCCGGCAACTGTCCGGGCTTTCTTTTTAATTCCCAAGTATTAATCCGATGAAAATCAAGGAAATGGAACACTATAGCTTTCTTATAAACCTATTTGACTATTCACAACCAAAAGTTCAAGGCGCTGGCTATATGGCTGCAATTATCGGTGGTTGGTTGTCGGTGCTAACTATTATTTGCAATAATCTACTAGGGGTTTCGGTATTTGTTTTTGGGGCGCTTATAGTAATCATGATCACCGATTACATTACAGGATTAGCAGCCTCAAAAAAAGAAGGTCAAAGGTTTATTAGCAAGCGTGGCTTGGGCTGGGTGTTCAAATTAGGTAGTTATATGGTATTTCTTGCTGTTTCATTTTCACTTCAGAACGAGATATCAACCAAAGACGGATTAGAGTTCATGCGATGGCCTATGCAACTCATTCACTTCTATATCCTTATTCATATTTTTTTATGGGAAACACAGTCTGTTGATGAAAACTTTGAACGTCTTGGATTCAACTTCAGGATATTGAAATTAGTTGACAGACTATTCAGTATTACGAGCAAAAAAATTAAAAAAGAAATTGAAGATGGTCAGTAAAGAATTAAAACAGAAAGCATCTCAGTCACTCACAGACCAGGGTGTGAAATTCAAGGTTAATGAATTTGAATTCGATATCCGGAAGCTAAAGCTGGGGACGCTGATTCAGATCAGTGAGCAAAGCGAAACCCTTTCACCGGCAACTGATACAACGACATCATCAGAGGTCATAAAAAACATGAAAACCGACTGTATGATCAAGGCCCGGATCATATCACTTGCTATAATCAACAGTCAGCCTATACCTGAACGGCCTAAAAGAGGTCTGTTCTATTTTAAAAAACAGGCATTCAGCCCTGAGTATCTTGACGAAAACGAACTGACTGAATTCTTCTTGAAAACATTGGATTCAGAGGAAACCAACAGACTGACAAACATCATTATAGATCAGTTAGGGATCAATGATTTTTTTCAGAGTACCGTCTCGCTAAAAGGCATCGATCTTCTAAAGGAGATAAACGAGACGGTTACAGGCCAGCCTATACCATCTGGGGAAGAATAGGAGACATCTGTAAGTGCTTTGGATGGACCTACGATTACGTGATGTGGGAAATAAGCTGGCAAAATATTCAAATGATGCTGATTGATATGCCATTTGTGGATTATGACACGGACAAAAAAGAGGATTTGATAGATGTTGATTCAGAACAAGCCATCACAGACTTTTTAAAAAGAAAAGAAAAATGAGCGCACTACATTTCGATGCCGACATAGATGATCAAAAACTAGCTTCAAAAGTCAATAAAATAGATTCTGATCTTCATAATCTTGCTTTGAAAGCTGCAAATAGTGGTTCAATCCTTGATAATTCGTTTAAAAAGGCTGGACAATCTGCAGATGATTTTCAGAAAAAAACTGTTAATGCTGGTAATGCAATGGCCAGCATAGGAGCTTTGGTGTCATTGTCTCTGATCGCAGGTTTTGCAAAAGAAATAGCCAATGTTCGGGGCGAATGGCAAAAGTATGAAGCCGTTCTAACCAATACGCTGGGAAGCAATGAGGATGCAAAAGACAGCCTCGATATGATTGCCAAATACGGGGCAAAAACAAACTTTCAGGTTAACGAGCTTACCGACTCTTTCGTGAAGCTGGCCTCTCAGGGATTTAAACCCACCAAGAATGAAATGTCCAGCCTCGGAGATTTGGCAGCATCGAAAGCCAAAGGGTTTAACCAACTCACTGAAGCTTTAATTGATGCAGAGACATTTGAATTTGAAAGGCTGAAAGAATTTGGCATAAGGGCTGCAAAGAATGGCGAACAAATACAATTCACATTTAAAGGTGTTAAAACTACGGTTGATGCTTCGGCTGAATCAGTGCGAAATTATATTCTTTCTCTTGGTCAACTCGAAGGCGTAAAGGGTTCAACCGATGCCATTTCAAAAACCATTGTCGGTATGGCTTCCAATTTTGAGGATGCATGGAATCAAATGCTAAACTCGATAGGTAAGGGACAGGAGGGGCTTATAGGTGGAAGCATACAGGCAGCTACAACACTTGTAAATAATTATGAAAAGATTCTTGATGCAATTAAAGCATTGGTACTATCATACGGAATTTATAAAGCTGCAAGTATAGCGCTTACAGTTATTGAGACTTATCGGGCCGAAATGATGGTCACAAAGATGATTCTTTCAACGACCGGACTACATGAAGCAACCGTAAGACTGACTTTTGCGCAATGGGCCAGCGTAAAGGCTCAGACAGCCTTAAATACGGTTTCAAAAGCAAACATATATATAGCCGTTGCAAGTGCAATCGCCGGTCTAATTGCAATGCTTGTAATGTTCTCAGATAAAGCAGATGAGGCCGCTGAAGCACAGAAAAGGGTTAATGAGCAGGTAAATACCGAAAAGGCCAAAATTGAAACACTTGTTACAATCATTAAAAGCGAAACGGCTGCTAATGCTGACCGTGCAAAAGCGCTGAAGGAACTGAACGATATCCTGCCAAATTCAGTTGGATTGATTGATGCTCAAACCCTGTCAACCAAAGAAGGGAAAAAGGCCATCGATGATTATATTGATTCAGTAAAAAAGAGGGCAAAGCTCGAAGACCTTCAGAGTCAACTTGCAAAAAATGCCAACGAACAGGAACGTATTGCAAGTGGGGATTTCACATTCAGTGAAAAATTCTCAGCCGGACTTCCATTAGTTAAAACGAAATCAAATTCAAATTTCAAAAATGTTCAAAATGAGTATTTGAATAATCTCAAAGAACAGGAAAAACAAATCAGGGCAAACATTGTGGCCACTGTTGCAGGTGAAAAAGCAGAAGAGAATGCCGGTAAAACTGCAAAATCGGTTTCTGATCAAATACTGGAATCAAAAAAGAAGTTAACGGCTGAAGAGAAAAAGCTGAAGGATATGAGAAAATCAACTTCAACTTCCACACCTGAAGAAATCAAAAAACAGGAGTCTATCAGAGATAATCTCAAAGAACAGCTCAAAATTCTCACCGGTATTGATGAAAAAAAGGAAAAGCAATCTAAGGCCATTGATAACCAAATTAAGGCTCTCGAAGAAAAACTCAAAACATTAAAGGGCAGTGAGTATGATCAGGCTGTCAAACAACTTGTATTGCTTGAAAAGCAGCGAGACGTCCAGTCAGAAATGCTGGAAATGGAAAAAAAGATTGCTCTGAATAAAGGAATAACAAGTATTACAACCAGAAAGGCCAATGAAGATATAGCCCGTATGTTTGGTATTGATGTGAATAAAAAAACTCCAACAAAGAATAAGGCTGACTTTGAGG
>Ga0209728_1000651_pt1 | contig 25765 bp, 25 predicted proteins | sample RifGroD1_FD_183997 | JGI IMG/M metagenome (GOLD analysis project Ga0209728, IMG submission 183997) | Groundwater microbial communities from Rifle, Colorado, USA - Groundwater D1 (SPAdes) (version 2) | ecosystem: Environmental > Aquatic > Deep subsurface > Groundwater | place: Rifle, Colorado... | reverse complement strand
TGACTTTTTTCATCGAGTTGAACTTGGGTTTCAATGTTAATATTTTTAGACATAATTTGTCCTTTCTAATTTAGTGTAGGTCACAACCCTATTTATATTAATCCTTGGTGGGTAAGGAGTTAATAACGTATTAAAGGAATCTAAACAACCTTTTTAAATTTACTCATCATCTTTAATTGCTCCACAATAATACTATCAATCATTGGAATACTAATATTTTTAGCAGCATTTATATCTGCGTTTTCTTCATGTCCACATGTAACACATTTAAATTTAGCCTGATTCCCCTTGCAATCTCTATTGGCATCATCAATACATCCACAATGACTACATCTCTTGCTTGTGTACTTTGGGTCAATCAATATAAATTTAATACCTTTTTCTTCACATTTATATTGAATCTTTGTTTGCAAGTCATGATATGCCCAGTTCTTTAAGAATTTTACTGACTGCTGTTCTGAAAAACCACTTAGATTTTCCATTTGAATAGTAGCACAATTATGTTTTACGGCAAATTCTACTATGTATTTACTAACTTTATGGTTATATGTATCTTTAAATCTTGCTACTTTATCACCAATATCTATCAATGGTTTCATTCTAGTATTTCTACCATGCCCTATTCTCCCATTACCAACAATTTTACTGGCTTTTTGAATTTGCCTTTTTCTAGCATTTAGTTTATTTCTAAACTGTGATATTTCCTTGCCATTAATTACGCTCTCATTCCAAGATAATTTATCCCATTTTTCAGTACTCATATCAAATACTTGCATTACTGCTGTATTTACTAATCCTAAGTCAATTCCTAATACTTTATTCATATCTAATTGCCTTGTAACTGGTTCAAAACTAAAACTTATTATTAGATACCACTTATCACTTTTCTTTTTATCTTCAATAATTTGTGCAGACCCTTGTTTGTATTCTCCAGATATAATTTTATTTAATATAGATTTTTGGCTAGTACCCAAACTTTCAATAGTGAAATTCACTTGTTTTATATTATTTTCTTTTTGATATATCCTATTAAATAAACTACATTCAACTTCAAATCCCTTATTATTAACATTAATTTTATAATTAGTGTTCTTTATAATTATTGGATCATTTAACTTAAAATTTGAAACTCCAGACTGCCCTTTGAACACACCTTTCTTTTTATCATCACTAAATCTTTTTGATACAAATTGATATGCTTGAGCAACATTTCCACTATTATGAGATACCATAACTTCATTCATTCTGTTTTGTATCCAAGCTCCATGAGTTTTACCAAATCTTTCACGTTCATTTATATTTACACCATTTAATTCCTTGTATTCCATATTTTCCATAGCAAATGTGCAAAAATAAGTCATTGCTTTATTGAACGCTAACCATGATTGATACCTTAAATCTCTTAATATTTTCCTATAATCCAATATTTTTTTATAATCGTTTTCTTTATTGCAATTTTTTATTTCAATTTTTACACATTGATTCATTTATATCATCCTCTTTTAATTTATTTTTATGAGTTAAAATCGTAAATAAGATTGGTGCAAAGGTACTTACATCTTATATGTATATACAAGTTATAACTTTCGATTTCCCGATATCAATAACGTCTACCGCGCTTACATCTTATATGTATATGCAAGTTGTAACGATGTGTGATTTTGCCTTTTGGAATATCTTGATACTTACATCTTATACATACACACAAGTTGTAACAGCCCAATACCACAACTCAATCACAACAACACTTACAACTCCATAAAATGCGAACCTATTCAATTGTTACAATTTGTATATACGTATAAGAGTCTGGACGGAATTTGTGCCAGAGTTTCAATGGGTGCGAAAGACCTAATGATTTTATGTATATTTTACGTTCGCATTACTCCCATTACCTTACGAGTGTTATTCATAACCTTACAAATAAGGTATTACGAACACTTCTCGATTTTAGGCCAAGTTGTTAAAAACAACTAAAGGAATACCTTTCTAAGATGGCCTTTTTATTTAATTAATGATTGTTAACTTAATAATTTATTTTATGTATTTAAAACCATATATTATCACCAACCTTTATTTTTATTTCTCGCTTCAACTTATAATTAGTTTACCATAAGTGGAAATGCCTGTCAAGTTTTATTTTGTAGATTTTATTTCTTGATTTAATCATATATTTCTCACCTCGCTTTCCACTCTCTCATCATACCACTAGCAAATAATGTTGTCAAGGATAATTTTATTTTTATATTTAAGTAAAAGAGAAAGAAGGAAAGGGAATTTTACTTCCCTTTATTAATTTCCTTTTCTTTCCTTCTTCTTTCTAATTCTTTCATAATAACTCTTGCCGACGCCTCTTTATATAATTTCTCCCCTTCTGCAACACTTTCAGGATCATATACATAGCTTCGTGTAATTTCTATTATCATTTAAATTCACCTACCTATCTTATTAAATATTCTTCACTCTTAAACCTTCAATAATATTCCACATATTCTTTACTTTATCATCATCTGAAACAACATCTAATAGCTCAGACAATAAATATAACTCATTTTCAGATATATCTAGAGTAATTCTTCTTGTTTCTTTGTCTTGCAAATTGTTTTCCATGACATCAATACGATTAATTAATTGTTCATCTTTTACCAATTTCATTTAATTTGCCTTCTTTCTTTAATATTACATGTTTACAATACTCAAGTACTCTTCAGAAATATCGCCATTAGCAATAATTGAATAGAAATTGCAATATTGTTTGTATTAATCTTCTGTGTAAGAAAATTCATTATTAAATTTCATCAATACTCCATATTTCATATGTCGTAACTGCGAAAGAAATTCCCTATCTCCCACATGAAGTTCCATTAAATAATCATATTGCTCTTTTATTTCCAAACGTGCCTCAATGTATTTGGTGTCACTTGTATTTATAAAATTTAAATCCAATTTTTTTAATCTAGATTCAACATCATCTATAAATAATTTAACTTCTTTAAGTGTCATATCTTTAGGAAAAAATGCTTCAAAATAAGCACCAAGAGCATCCTCCCAATCCTCTTGGATTTCTAAATCTTCAAATTCAAAACAATCTGAAATAATATGAACTGGTTTCTCGTCAATGATAATTTCACAAACGTATTGTTCATTTTCTATAGATTTAATTGCTTGATTAAATCCTCCACACTTTCCTTTATGTTTTCCTTTGATAAATACTACAGATTTACCTTTAAACTCTATAGCATATTCCCTTTGAAAAACCCCAGACTCATTAACATTCATGCGGTAATATTTATCTTCTGTCATTATTATACTCCTTTTTATACTTACTTTTAAGTTTGCCATCTTTAGTATAATATTCTGGATTATATCTTTCAATCTCATGCCAAGGGCCATAGGTTTCAAATTCATTCATTTTAGATATAGTTTCATTAAAAGTATATTGTCTAATAATATTTGGAGAAAATAAAATATTAAATAAATCAACAGTAAAATCTTCCTCAAAAATTACATCTCGAATAATATTATCTTTTTGAACCCAAGCATGATCGATGGTTTGATTCGGAGGGTGCCTGTTTGTTGCATATCCATGAACTAATTTCCAATCAGGATGAGATAATACAAATTGTAGACTTAGTTCATAACATTTTCCTAAATTATTAGGATTAATTTTAAGATTCACTATTAATCACTTCCTCCTATCCGATTTCCAAAACTTTATACAAATTACATACAAAAGAACTTCCAACTGAATTTCCATTATCATAAAGATACCTGAATCTATTAGGAGAATATTCTATCTCAGTAAAATCAAAAACCTCTAACATATTATGTTTACCATAAAATTCTAAATCGTGTTTTTCTACCTCTAATATAAACTCCTTTAGTTCTGCATATGTTTTAAGATTTTCTAATTTAGAAGTATATTTTTCTATGAGTTTATCTGATTCAGTTTTGTCTATTGCGTCCAATGTGGTCACTCTCCATTACAATAATTATAGTGAATAAGTATAAGATTGTCAAAAGGTAATAGAGAGAAGGGAGTTTATTACGACTCCCTACCTAATTTCCATTAACTAATCTTCAACTATTTCATATTTAATTCCAATTTTTACTTCATTACCATCTTCAATTACAAAATCTTCTGGAGTTTCTAGATAACTGTCAATAACTACTTTGATAGCACCCTCTAGTGTTGGTTTTTCATTCTCTCCAAATTCATCAAGATCAAATATTTCGTCTGTGTTTACGCCAACTTCCATTGTTGCTGTCATAATTAGTTTAACTCTTGCCATAATATTTAGCACTCTCCCTTTCTCTAGATAACCTTATTATAGCACAATTTAGAGCAGGTGACAAGCAATAATTATTTATGCATTATTTGATATTAAGATATATAATCTATTTTATTATCATATTTAATATCTTAGTATTTATTAAAATGTTTATCATATTAATTATCTTTTATAAAACGTAATTAAAATCATAATTAATATTAATAAAATATATACGCAAAGGTAAAAAATGAGGAAGTCCTACAACCAGTAAGACTCCCTCTTGAGGATGAAAGAAAGAGTTTATAAATGAAAAATGAAAATTAATCACTTATATTTGTTATGATACATTATTTTTGGGTTTATGTCAATGGGGAATTATTTATTGGTTCAATCTAATAATTCTTCAATATCATCTTTTTCTAAATAAACAAACTCAGCTTGACTAATAGGAAGATTATTATAGTACGTTCCATTTTTAATTCCCTATATTGTTCTTTTATTAACTCCCGTTAAATCAACAATACCTCTAGTTTTCATCCCTTCTTTAATCATATTTTTTTATTTCAATAACTTGTTCTATTGTAAGTGTTTTATTCTTTTCTTGAAAACCTTCTATTTTTATGTGCTTCCAAGTCTTTCCGATTCTAATATTATTTATGGATTCTATAGTAATTTCAAATTTATTTGCAATTTTTTTATTTTTAAAACCATCTCTACACATTTCTTTAATTTGATACACTTGTACATCTGTTAATTTAGTGCCATAATTCTTTTCCCCTCTACAAGAATCCCCGATCTTTTTCTTATCTTCTTCTGACATTTTATAACCAAGACTATTTCCTGCTGTTGGTAAGATATTATACCCATAATTTATATCACAAACATTTAAAGTATCTATCCAATATTGTTCTCTTTCTTTTAATATGTCTTTGTCTTCTATGTATTCAATTACTTCAAATGAAAAATTATCTTCTCCATACTTACCCCATGCTCTTTGTAAGTGGATAGAATGATGAATATTATGCTTTAGATCATACAAATGTTTCTTATTTCTTTTATTTAAGTTTATAGCACTACCAACATATATTTTACTATTAATTATATTAGTTATTTTATAAATACCCATTCTGTTTGTTTCCATTATTTTATCACTTCTCCTTCATAATTAACATAAAAATAGAGAGTCTTATTCAAACTCCCTTAAAACTTCTCAAAAATAAAAATTTAATTAAAGAATAAATCCCAAACTGAGCGATAGCGAATGTTTGGTAAGGTAATCTTTTGGCACAAAAGTTACCGCATACCCTCGTTGTTCCTTTGACATGTCACAAGACAATAAATATATTATAATGAATATACATGTCCTTGCAGGAGGCTTTTCATTCCAGTAATTTCGGTGTCCCGAAATTCCTTCCATGGATATATTATTATGATTATTTTTTTACAATTTGTATCCCTAAATTATACATTTATCTATAATACTACCTTTGAAATAATCCAATAAGTATATTTTATAACCTTATTGTCTATTCTTTTAGATGTAATATTTGATTTTACTCTATAAGGCAAATACATCATTTTTTCCATTATTGTATTAAATGTATTAGGATGAATTTTAGTACCAGTAAGCACGCTTCTATCAATCTTATATGCTTTATTTGACAATAGTTCTTTAATCCTTATTTGATTATCTTCTAGTAACTTTTTATTAAGTAATGATTCCAATAATTGTGTTAATATTTCTAAATCTAATATGTTAATACTTAAACTATTGTTTACTCTTAGAAAATGTGTTATCAACTCTCCGCTATTATGAATTTCTGTATGACATTTTTCACATAAAGTTGTATATGTACTTTTAATATGAACCCCTAACAACATATCAGTAATATTTTCTAACTGTTCTTTTGAATAGTCTTCTTTTCTTATTTTATATTTATATCCCAATCTATCCAATGTTTCTCTCAACATTTCAGCAAATTGTTTATCGTGATGTAGTTCTAACTTTTCAGTTTCTCCACAACTTTCACATTCTTGTTTTATTAATAATGGTCTAAGATTTGTTGCGAATTTTACTCTTTCATATGCTTTTAATTCCATTTTATTTCCTTCTTCCTTATTTTATTTATTATTTCATTCCCCTTATTTTAGGATTTTTCTATTATATAGATAATTCCTATTTAAAGGGGAATAATTGTTTATTAAATATCAGATAATCTCATAACTTTCCATACAGATTTAAAATTCTTTTTCTTGCCTCCAATAATTCTTTTAGTTTCGAATTCTTTAATATAAAAATCAATTCTAATTTCTACAAAATAACTATTTAAAGTATTAATATTTTGCAATAGTTTTATATTACCTTCCTTGATATTAGAGTTATGAGTATCTATTAATCCTATTTTTTCAATTAATTCTTTTCTATCTGCTTTCATTAACATTTCTTGTCCAATAATACTTTCTAAATAATTCTCTAATGTTTCAATATCAGAGTCTAGCATTACTTCTTCTATTAAATATTCTTCTTCAAAAGTATCTTCCAAATTCAACCATCCTAACTGCTCACGAATATATGTAAATTTATCAGTCATTTCAAATTGTTTAATCATATATTCGGCAAATTTAATATCTTTCTTTAATCTTACTTCCCCTATAGGATTAACCATAAACTCATTTGTTACAGAATCTTTATAGATAATATCATCACTGATTTTGCTTAATTTATTATCATATTTGTGATTAAATTCATTTTTATTGTCATCTTCAAGCATTAACAAATCTATATCTGCTAATTTCCTATTGTATTTTCTTAATAATCCTTGAAATGCCTTCTTTGATCTTGTTGAGATATAGAGATTAATTTCTTGGGGATTATCAATTAAAATCCTCTTTCTTCCGAGCATTTGTAAAGTTGATACCTTATCCCATGCTAATATTACTATATTTGTAAGAAGATCATCTTTTATATTGATTCCATTATCTAACGCCTTGGATGCTATTAATACTTTCTTTTGGAATATATCCTCATTAATTATAGACATTAATTCATCAGATTTTGTTCTTGATTTAATTATAGAGCATTTATCTTCTCCAATATCATCCATTATTTTCTTACCATCTTTTAGATCACTAATAAATATTAACCATTTTTCCTCACTTGTATCATTTAATATCATATTAGTAATTATTTCTACATAATTATAATGTTCAATATATTTGACTTTTACATTTGAATAATCCTTACCAGTTTTATAGGTATGTATCTTTGGTTTGTTTCCCATTATTTTATCTATGGCACTATTCATATGAAATGTAATAGGTTTGCCAATCTCATCCATTGTAGCACTCATAAATACTTTTATAAGGTTAGGATATTGTGCAACTATTAATTTTTTATATGTAAATCTACATAAATTATTATATCCTGAGTCTGATAATACAAAATGACACTCATCCAAAATTATTGCTGAATATCTACTTAAATCAAATAATTTCCCTCTGTAATTTTCATTTAATGAACTATGTTGAAGAGCGTGATATGAGCAAACAGTAACATGACCAATAGTTTTTGTGCCATCTAATTCTTCTAATGTTTCAGGTATTTTCAATCCATGTGATTCTAATAAACGTTTTTTAACTTGTCTTTTTAAATTTGTTCTATTTGATACGAATAATACTTTACTTGGTGACATATAAGGCATGAAAATATTCTCTATGAAATAATTCTTACCTGTCCCTGTCTGTGCTTCAATGATTACTATATCTCTTGGTTTCCATTTTCTATAAGTATCTCCTATAATATTCGATACATAATCTAGATTTAATTTCATTAATTGCTTTCCTCCTTCAAAATGGTATAAAAAATTAAGTGTTTCTTAATTTTTCTTTTAATTGATTTAATTCAGTCATTGCTTTAGAAAACTTCTCTGTATCCTCAAAACTATAAACAGTATCAGCACCAAAACCTTGCTTGTAATATCTAAACCCTAAATAGGATAAAGCTTCTGCTAAATATCTTTTGCGAATTTCATATGTTTTCATTAATAATCATTCCTTCTTATTTATTTTTATTTTTTACAATAAATATAGAGAGATTATCCAAAATGGACAATCCCTCAAACCCTACTCCTGCCTTATTCTTAAATTCCAAAAATACAATAAAATTAGCATTTTAAATTAATTACGTCCAATGTGACCTTAGTGAATTAACTCTTAAAAAAATGTAAATCCTCATGTTTTAAAACCTTATCATATCAACACTTTTCAGGCCCACAATAAATTGATTTGCACAGAAATGGGTCTAGAATCAATCAGATTTGCTTGCATGATAGATTATAGGGTCTGAGAATTTGAAACGCTTAGATAGGGTATTATAATGTGATATTATTGGTTTGATTAATTAATAAATCTAATTAAAGATTACCAAGTAATTTCTTCTTTGGTTACAACACGCAAAATTAAATTAATTACTACAATAATACTTGCTTGAACTTCAGGAGTAATTAAATCTACTCCTGTGACATTTAATGCAATTGAACCTCCGAGCATTACTGCGTTACTCCACAATGTTTTTGATGCGTACCATTTTTTAGCCATTTTAATATCATCCTTTCTTTTATTATTTTTATTTATTCCCAAAAATTTGTTTATATTTATTTTGAATAAAACCTAATATTGGTATTAATGATTTATTCCCCATTGCAATAAAATTTTCCAATATGCTTGAAATCTCCACTAAGATAATAGAATTATAAATCACATAAGAAATCTCTTGACCAAATAGAATTCCTTCAACAATTCCTAATTGATGAGATATGTAGAGTAAAGACGCATACATAATTGTTTTTACGCCGATCCCATTTTTCAATTGTCTTGATGTCAATACTTTTTCTTTCCATCCAGTAAAATAGTTTTTAAAACTTAATGAACCATAATTAACGATTACAATACTTATATGTTTTGAAATTATGTCAATTATGGTTAGAGCAACTATAAAGACAATTATTTGTTTTGGAAAACCAATAGCACTCAAAAATAAAGCTCCAATAATACTCAACAAAAGTATTCCTTTGTCAAAAAAACGAGTAATGGTGTCTAATCCTTGATTCCAAACCTCATTCCACATGTTCTCATCCACCTCTTTCACAGTTAACATTTGACTTGCCCTCCTCTTTATGATATTATTGATTTCAAGAGGTTGTAAGTGCTAGTAACACTACAATCTCAGACAAGCTACAGAAATCGGGCAGTTTTCTGTACTTGTCATACATAAAAACCGAATATAGAAATAATTAATTGATTAAAACAATAGAAATTAATAGATTAGTAAAAGAGGTGCAATTTTATTTTACACCTCTAATTGACATTTAGTAAACTAATCAAAACTTATTGAATCCACCATTCCAAGAAACAAATCCACTTTTACTATTAACTCCTTTCCCCGTACTATAAACAACATGTAGTTTACCATTTTTTCTATACAGTGGAGTAGCAGATTCTCTTGAATCTAAACTCCCTAATACATTGCCGTTTTTATCATATGCCTTCTCAGATGTTAAACCATTTTTCCATTGATTTAAATAATAATACTGAATGCAATTAGTAGAATTAGAAACATATCCATTTTTTACACCTAATGAAGTAGGATATTCTAGATATATAAGTTGTTTTGAATAACTTATATCAAGGATAGTAACATCGTCGCCTTTTGAAACATATCTTCCTGCTAGAACATTTCCATTAGCATCTCGAATATATAAGTCATCATTAATTATTTTAGCGTTATTTGGATAAGTGAAATTTAAAGTAGTTGGTTGAGTTGAAGTAGGGGATGGTGTGGTATTAGGATACTCGAAAATATTTATATTATCTGTATTTCTTTGCACAACTCCTTTTGTAGCTTTGCCACCGTCTATTAACTCTTTAACTTTTGCAATTGCTAAGTCTTTATTACTTATAGCAGATATTTGTTTGTTATCTAAAATTATGCGGTACATTATTGAAACTGATGGAGTTGGAGTGGGAGATGATATTTGAGATTCAACATATCTCAATCCCAAATACTGCTGAATCCCTTTTACTATAGAAATCGCGCACTTCCTTTGAAATTCAGGACTTGCCAATAATTTTTCTTCAGTAGGATTACTTATAAAAGGTAGCTCTACCAAACAACTAGGACAATCAACATATTTATTGACATATAGATTTGTTACCTTAATTCCTCTATCTCGAAGTCCTGTAGAAGATATTAAATTTGTTTGTATTGCTTTTGCTAATTTTTCTGCATTTGAACCCAAAGCAACCACATGGGTTTCTATTCCATTTGCTGTCTTATCCGAAAACGAGTTATTGTGAATACTGATGAACCATTCAGAATTAAAATTATCAGATGAATCTGTGACTGCCCATAAATCTCCACTTTGGATTGAATTGATATTATGACCTAATCTTTGTAATTCTGAAACTACTATCAAACCAATTGCTTTTACAACATCTGATTCTTTAAGTCCTGTTTGACCAATAGATCCTGGATCAAATGTTCCATCAGATTTTTTACCGTGCCCAAAATTAATCGTGCCTTTTGACATTTGCAAACACCGACCTTTTATTATTTATTCGTTATTAATTTTTCTTCCTGTCCTAGGAAATCAAATAAGTTTTTTTAAATGAATGCTAACTAATTTTATAATACAAATAAATTATTTTTTACTTGTAATTTTCCTAACTATAGGATATTATTAATTTATAGATAAAACATAAAAATAAATAATAAGTAGAAAGGAATTGATAATTTGTCCATATATAATGAATTACTCCAACAAGAATTAATAAAGAACTTTCCATTGTTTACACCTATAGAAATACATAATTTAGACTCAATACTATCAAAATATAATATTTCTATAATCACTCCATATGTAAGTGAAATTGTTGACTTACAAGAAAAAATTAGTTTGTTTATAGCAGGTAAGAAATTGGAGGGATTGAGCGAACTTACTTTAAAAGGATCAATCAAATGAGAAAGAGTAAACCTCTTCTAATGGTTTCTTAAAATCACTAGGATATAAAATTTTATAATTCAAATTCTTTGACTTTAACATTTCTTCTTTCTCATCAATATGTATTTTATATTCCCTGTGATATCCTTTTAAATTATTTATATTAACCTTGCTATAATCCAACATTCCTGCTATTTCTATATACCATATTTTATTATTGATAGTCAATGCATAATCACAATCTTTATTTCCGATATAAGTATCAATGAAATCTTTGTATTTTATATTTCTATTATACATAATATCATTGTCTTTAAAATATTTAGAGGTATAAAATTCATATTGACTAGTTGTAATTTCACCATCATCAAAGATGAAATGCATCCCCATTCCACTTCCATTAGGAATAAATCCAATTGATTTTATATATTCTCCTATTGTCATGTCATACTCTTCTTTGAAAAATTTATTGTATGTTTGAGGATGTAAGCACCATTCACAATTTTCTACATCCTCTAGACTAATATTCCTTCTATCCTCTGTTTTGTATATATGTGCACATAATTCTTTAATATTATGTTCTAATTCTGTTAGTGTTTTTTGTTTAGCTATCATACTTTCTCTGTTTATTGGGAAACCTAATTCTTTCAACATACTGTTCAAATTTCCCCAAAATTTATTAATAGTACTTATTCCTATTTCATTAAACTTTGGATTACGGAAATCATCATAGGTTAATGGTCTACCTAATTCTTTAGATTTATCTACTATTAATTTTATTGCTATTTCTTTGGTTACTCTTGTATTAGGCTTTAATCCTAAAGATGCTATAAATTCTGAATATGTTGTTATATTGTCAGGAGAATGATTAACAAACCATACGTAAGACTGAAAACCATTTTTGACAAGTTCTCTCATGCCTAAGACATATTCATTTTTAATACAATAATCTTTGAGTTCTTGGCATCTTACAATAAAGTATTCATGGAGTTGTTCAATTTCTCTTTTATTAAATTCATTAAAGAACTCTTCTTTTTTATCTCCTAAAGTATCCATAATAAGTTTATGGTCAGGTATATTATATTTAAAATTACTATAGTCTCTGGTAAGAGGGAACCTGTTATTATCAATGTAAAACAATTCCCATGATTTCTTTAATGAATCAATTGTGTAAATTCTTTTCTTTGAATTGTAATATCCATAACTTTCACAAAAATCATTATAATTTATACCTATATTTCTTTTGAAAATATAGCTCAATGTAGTACTTGCAGGTAGATTAGAATAAGCATTTATTTCTTTTTGTTTTGGTATTCTGCCTAATTCTTTACATAATTTTAATAATTCATCACGAACAAATTCAAATTTATAATTATTAATATTTTCACCTCACGACTAAAAAACACACATATATCTTACGTGTGTTTTTATATTATATTTTTATTTTTCGCCATAGTTTATGTAGTCTAATGATAGTCAAAGGAGCCTATTTGAATACTATGCATGGTATTATGGAGGAAATGAAAATATTTCCACTACTCAGGAAATTACGCGAGAGTTTCTGAAGGGCATGTGGCGAGTACATATAAAAAATGTTTTGTTCAGTAATAAGTTGTAAATAATAAATAATTAAAATATTATTCTAATTGAGAATAGAGTATAGAAATATACTCTATTCTTTTTGTTTTATTGTACTTTGTGAAATATGACAACTATATGCTTACAAGATATTTAAGATTATCTGGAACATCATCTACATAATAAACCTTATACTTACGCGGATTTTCCCTATTTGCGTTTTCATTTAGTTGTCTTTGGATACCTCTGGTACTAATATTTATTTCTTCACAACAACGAGTTTGATTATTCCATCTCCCAATGTAATTATTATTTTTATCAAATACTACAAAATCTCTAGTGTTCCTTACCTTATTCATTCTATTTTTGAGATTTTCTTTAGTAAAATCATCTTGGTATATAAGAATAAAATCTCCTACGGAAGGTCTCCTATTTGTTAATGATTGATTAACGTCTCCTGTGGCCATATTGTTCTCAAGACAAAACAAAAATCTATTATCACACTCATCAATAAAATTACCATATTTATCAAATACTAAAAACTTTTTATTATCTTGTTTTGTACGTAAATATTCAATACGTTTTTCCTTTGATGGTCTATGGTTCTTCTGACCGCCAATAGTCATGTTATACCCTTCGTGTCCATAAGTTCCAAAGTGATCAATCCAGTATGTTTCTTTGTAATCAAGTTCTTCGGGAGAATCTGCATAATCAATAATTTCCCATAAAAAATTTTCTATACCGTATTTCTTCATTGCTTTTTGGAAACTAAATTTTTGCTGATTAACCGAATTAAAATGTTCCCTCTTTCTTTTTTCTAGAGTACAAGTAGTTTGACCGATGTATCTTTTATTGTTTGTTAAATTTTTTGCCGAATATATTATACCATAATAATCCAATATATCTCCTCGTTCCTTTTTTACACATAGAAAAAGAGAGTACGATTTGTACTCTCTTTTTGTAAAATTTTATTTTTGCTTATGTCGTAGTTTATTGTCAACTACGACTTACTACTACGCTAATATTTTAGCCGCATTTGCAATCTCTCCGACAAAATAAGTGCATCCAAAATTAAATTTTTCGCCAACTACAGCTGTATGAGTCAAGCAAGACATTCCATATGTCTTACGCTCACCGTCTGTTCTGAGTCGCGTGGCGATAGAACTAGGGGCATTGGGCAATCCAACTCTCATAGTATTTTTATAATCAGCAATTTCCAACGCAATTACTACATCTTTTTCACCCTGAACAAGACTATTTGACGTAAAATGTGCAATGCTAAATGGTTTATTGTCAAGCAAAATATCACTGTCGTCGTTAATGTCAATGGGTAGTTGGTATCTCACTCCATGGCTTGTAATAACTTGGTCATTACCCATCCCTGCCTTACTTACTGCAAGCATGATTGGATACCCAACAGCTATTTTTGTATCTCTTAAAAAGATCATTTTCCCCTTAATGTGAAATCCACTAGGATTTATTGTTTGGTCTAATCTACCCGACCACAAAGGACTTACTTGATCACTTGGATGATATGCGTTAAAGTCACTCTGAAATCTGACATTTTTACATAGACGGTAATTTTCCGATATTTCAGACCAAATACTGTCCACGCCAACAACTTTATCATCGAATTTAATACTTGCGGATAAGTCCTTTAGGCAGCCCAAAACAGAGTGTTCAGGAATCCATTGGTAGGGGTATGCTGTGCCATCGGGAATAACACTAAACGCGAACTCTTTGCGACTGGCGGCTTGTAATACAGACAACCCCGTAGCCGAAACTGTGTAGGATATATAACTAGGAGTTATTGTTCGGAATATTGACGCTCCACCACCCTCAACATAGTGATTAGCCCAACCTCTAGCAGTTCCACCTGTTGGAGCATTTAATGGGTCGTCACCCTTGAACGTGCCAACAACAGTATGGATACTATCTGGCAGACCCCTAACAATAGGAATCTGTACGTTTTCAGTTAAAACTTCACTCCATACCGAAATAGTTTTAGTTATATACCCATCGACAAGTATTTCCCATATACCACCCCTGTTATCTGTACGGGAATTGAAATTGAAGCCAGTGCCATCGAATACTCCAGTAAAAGTTGCCCCAACTTCGGTTGTGTAATAAGTTGGTTCAGACGTTGTAACCCATGTTCCCGTTATAGCGTTATAATTAACTGATTTCCTGAAATCCTCTACAACTTCAGCCTTTGTTACGGTTTTAGTAACAACATCAAACAACCTAAACCAACCGTCTCCATCTTTTTTCATATTGTAGGTGCATACTTTGTTTTTCCCATAAAATATTCCTAATTCTACTGTGGACGTGTCAATAACTTTAACAAGAACCTTTTCATTTAATGAACTATATGCTTGGAGTAGTTTCACAAGGCTAGTTCCTTGTTGCGTAGTTTCAGCCAACTTTGTTCCAACCTCTTGTAAAGCACCCTCTACATCTGTAGCAGTTATCAGATTTCCATTATCAATTAGAGTTACTTTATTAGCACTTGCACCAACCTCTTGCCATGATGTTCCATCCCAATATTTATTTTTTGCCATTATTATATTCCTCCTTAATTTTTGAGTAAGGCATATTATTTATTAATTCAAATGGAATTTCTTTTATAAAATAAAAACAATATCCTTTGGTTTGCTTATAAACTTTTTTTAAACATTTCCCTATAGTTGAGCCGTTTATATTTAATTCATTTGCACAAACACCGCGATTATTGTATTTCCCGATATATGCTCCTTCTAAATCAAAAACAACGAACTCTTTAAAATTAGTTCGTTGAATTAATGCTTGTAGTTTTTCTTCCGTGAACTCATCTTTAAATATCATTATCATTCTCTTAACAGATACTTTATTTTTCTTTCCGTGTAAAGCATCATTAATACTCTGTACACAACTCCCAATCTCTTCAGCAAACGAAGATTGAGAAAACATACTCTTAATAAAATTACCTTCTATATCAAATACCATGAACTCCTTGCCACCATTCATTACAGATAAATCATCTGCATTATTCCCTGTTTTCTTACCGAATTGTCCACCTACACTCATATTATAACCGCCAGTTTTGTAACAATCATAAAAATCAATCCAATATAATTCTTTCTCATCTAATTCTTCTTGATTTTCTGCCACATCAATCGTTGACCATTCAAAAGCATCTGTTCCATATTTATTAATTGCTAAATGAAAAGCAAACTTACTACCATTATTTGCTTGACTATTATGTTCTTTCTTCCTTTTATTTAAATCTCTAATCGTTTGACCAATATATCTTTTATTATTTACAGTATTTAAAGCACAATAAATTATCCCATATGTATTGTTTTCCATTTTCCCTCCTTAAATTTGAACATCAAAAAAGACAGGTAATAAAACCTGTCTAAACACAAAAACTTTTTATTTACTAACTACAATATTCATACATTTAAACACAATTAAACGCCTAAATCTATCCATACATCATTTAAATTAGGACTTAATGGTTCAATAGAACTTACAGTTAACTTTTTTACCAACGTGTCATATACATTGGTATTTAAAGTATCAATCCATTCCCATGAATCACCATCATATCTATATAATTTCCCATCATCTATTGTTCTTACAGTCCAATAAATTACAGGGGATGGATATGTAATTACTATATCATTATAAGTTGCAACAGGGTTTTTTAATATCATTTTTGATGTATTTATCATATCTTGATATCCTAAAACTCTAGTTGCTTCATTATCAATTCTTATATCTTCATTAGAAACTCTTGTCGCTTCACTTTCCATAATTGGCAAAATACCATCTGCCACATCTTGCAATGTTTGAGTTACATTATTATTTCCATCTAATTGTGTATAAACTCTATTAGCAGGAGTTAAAATAACCCCCCGACCTTTATATGAAGCATTTACTATATTTCCATTTTCCGAAGAATTAAATGTAACTATTGAATTTAGATAATTAACATAAAAAGAATTTATAGATAAACTAGTAATTATTTTTGACTCATTATAACATTCAATAGCATAAATTGATGTTGAATCTGGATTTATTGTCCAAGCAGAAGATACAGTTGCTATTTTAGTAGTACCATTATAATCAGATATTACTTTACTTTGACCCGAACCTGTACCTCCTGTAATAGAAATTGTAAAACTATTATACCTATCATCTGCAATAGAAGCAGAACTTGTTAAAGTAATTGTATCAGAAGATCCTGCTTGAGCAGTACCTGTCAATTTAATAACTACGCCATAAAAATTACTAGCCAATTCATCAAGAATTATTTCATTATTTATAATAGGTCTTAAATCAGTTTTATCTACATATGAAGAATCAGAAGTACCTGCACGAAGTTCATATAAAAGTGGATCATTAAATTCAAAAGCCATTATGTATTTTCCCCCTTATTTTTTAGAATTAACCACAAAAAGACTCCAAAATAATTTGGAGTCTAAAATAAATAATATTGGATATGGTTTGTCGAAAATTTAGTTAATCTCTTAAACCGTTTAATTTCTGCATTAAAACTATTACATCTTTAACATTTAATTTATTGTCTGGCAAGATTGATGCCATGTTTATAAGATTAATATCTTTTTTATTCTTAACTCCTGCTAAATATTGTAATCCTGATACAGTATCTGAAATATCTATTATTGAATCTAAATTAGATATTTTCCCATTTTGAAAATACAAAATTTCTGATTCAGGTGATGCAATTGAGTTTGAGTTTTTATCTTCTAGATTAAGAAAATTCACTTCAAACTTAACTTTACTAGACGAACTAGTGATTTTAATTGGAACAAATATTAATTTATTTGTAGAATCCTCATTTTCTTTTAATCCAGATATAAACACCTCCTTATAATCATTGTTTCCACCTCTAAAAACAACAAATTCTTTTAAATTAGATTCATTAATTATGTCTAAAATTTCAATCTCAGTAGAAAAATATCTTAATTTAATTTCAAAATAAGATAATTCATTATCAATATTATCTAATCCAATATGCAAACCTACCCCATTTTTATTGTTGTCTTGTTCTATATAGATTGTTGGGTTTGGTTGCATATCAGTTGAGGCGTAGGTTAATTGGGTGTTAGACAATAGAAATGTTAATATAAATGTTATTATGAGTGTTAGCATAAACTTTGAAAATATTATAACTTTTTTCATTATATTTCCCTCCTTTTACTAAATTTGTATCTTTAATAATTATATATCAAAAGGAGGGAAATGGCAATGTTTTGTTATTATAATATTTTATTTCCCACTAAATAATTTCTTAATATACAAAACCAACCCATCTGGCTTATCTCCATTAAAATAAATATAATCAATATAATCTTCTAGTTGCAATGCTATGATTGAAAGCCCAATCCAGTAAATAGAATATCTAAAACATATCAAACCTTCAACACTCATAAACAACCCATTATAGTTCCAAAATTCAAAACCAAAAGCTCTTAATATTAATCCACTAATCAACTCAATAAATATCATTATCATGACAGTTAGTGAAATTTGCTTCCATTTTGGAGTTGAAAAGGAATAAAAATAATTAACAAAACTTATTAATATTCCTCCTATTCCACCCATTATCAAAGAAGACCAATTAGAACTGCCACTAAACAATATTTCTATGAAATAATATGCAACTGAAAATATTAAGAATATAACTATATATTTTATAAATTGTCTACCCATATTATCTCTCCTATACATTCGACAGTTTCACATTCCATTACTTGATTTCTCAACAATTCAAATTTATATATATTATTCTGAACGTGATGCATCATATCACTACCTAAAATAATCATTTGTTCTGCTGTAAATGGAGTGCAAAGAGTTTCACTTGCAGATTTCCAAATTATATTATCGAGGTCTGAGTTAACACCCAATAAAGCGATATAACCTTTTATATTATTTTGATCTAATTGACTGCATGAGTAAAATTCCTCAACTCCCTTACATGAACTATAAAATCCATTCAATATTGTTTGATTACATGCTACTTTTAACTCATAAATTTTATTTTCTTGATAGTCTTGAAGTGAAATAGGGTTCATAATAGGAGGAGCAAGATTTAGTAGTTGTTTAAATTGATTATTTTCAATTTGTAATAAATCAATCTGCTGTACTAAAGGGTTTTCAATAGTTTGCTGAAAATCTTCAATAGGAATACTAACAATTTCATTGTCAACTAATTTATAATTGGTGATATTATATTTTGGTATTAAGTTATCATCAATATAAACTCCACCTAATTTACTTAATACTTCTGGACTGTTTCTATATATAATTTCTATTTTTTGATTATCTGAAAAACTTGCTTTAATATGACCTGTAGTTTTTTCAAACACCACTAACATAAAAATACCTCCATTTAATAATATTAGTATACATTTATTTATTATTTTAGTAATTATTGATCTAGTCCATTACATAGTCGCTATAATAATAAACTCTAATCCTCTAAATAAAGTTCCATTACTAGGCCAAAAAGCTTCTGTGTATGCAACAACGTCTACTATTCCATTCACATAATCAATAGATTTTACAAAAAAGTTCATAACTGAATCGTTACCAGTATTAACCAATGGTACATTTAGTTGTGTTAAAGCTAAAGATATATTAAAATTTTTATTTCTAAATTTAGATGATAAAGCAAGAGAAATACCATTGTACCAAATATTCTTTTGTATTATTTCTTCTTCTGGTGTATACTCGCTATCATCTATGTATCCGTCACCTAGTCCAATTGTTGATCCTGGTACTATTTCTGTTTCATAATAATAAGGTTTACTTGTATCTACGCCTTCTATAACCACCAATCTTTCTAGTCCATTTGCTGTTAATTGTGTATAACTTCCATCTGTATGACTTGCTCTTAATCCATATTCATCGGGTAGAAATTCACCCATTTCAACAACTTCTTGACTTAGTGAATTTTTTACTTTAAAGCCATCTTGTGAAATAAATGCGCCATTATAGTTTGTATCAGGTTTTATTACATTGTCGCCTAATACATCTGAGGGAAGTGTTTCACCTAAATCTCCTAAAATTATGGAGTCTGCTCTGACTTGGGCAAAAATTCCAAGTTTTCCAATTACCTTATCACCCAGAATCCCATCCGTAGAAATACAGTGTCCCCAAGTATTTCCTCCATCATTAGAAAGAGCAATTACACCGGAGTTTATAATTAGTATATCTAGAGGATTTTGAGGACTTGTTATAATTATTCCTCTAGGAGATATTGAAACGTGTTCATTAACAGCTAAAGTTATTTCTTTGGAAATTTTTCCTTGAAGTTGATCAATTATTGTAGATATTTCCGAAGTGTTCTGTGTTAATTCTGTAAGAATTTTATATTTCGACATATTTACACTCGTACTAGTAGAAATAGAATTATATAAGTTCCTTATAAACTTTTGCTCATCAGTTAGTATTTCTTCTACATTTGCAATAGTTAATGAGATACTACCACTTTCATAATCAAAGTCAACCTCTATTATTCTGGCCTTAATTGATATGTTTAATGGTGGATAATAAACAGTACAAAAATCTCCTAACACTAATTTATCCCACAGATGTTGCATTTCTAGCACTTCTAAGAAATTTACAATATCTAATTTAATAGATATTTCAGGTTTACATATTTTCTCAAATTCTTTTTTACCATATTCATATAGGTCAGAAGCATTAGTATAGTTGCTATTGGTTGCTTCTTTTTCAATGATAAATAGATTTCTTTCTAAGATTTGATCTGCTGTAAAATTATTTTCAATTGATAATGTACTTTGCAATGCTGTAATTTGATTTTCAATATTAGATATTAAATTTTCAACGCCAAAATTACTACCTATAGAAATGGATGTCGTTACGCCTGTGCTATCGTCATCATTAAATATTGCAACAATATCAGATTGATCACTATTTGTAAAATAAATTAAAGTGACGACATTATTTAATACTGTAGATTTATAAATAGGAATTGTTTTATTTCTTATTGAATTTGTATAAAGTTTATTAAATTCAGTATTAATTTTAGTCGCTACGCTGTCAACAGTATCATCAATAAGTACGGCAATTGTTGTAGTAATTCCATCTATAGTAAAACTTATATTACCAGAAATCGTACAATTGGTAGAAACAGTGATAGTTAAATTTACCGAAGAAATCTCTGTTAATTTAGCATCAATTTCTAACTGCTTTGCATCTCTTTGAGCAATTAATTCTGCAGTTGGTTGAGAAGTAGATAGAGCAATATCTAATGAATCTTGGATAATAACTAATTGAATTTCTAATGCATCCATTTCATTTTGCTTAGTTGTTAATAATTCTTGTTGAACTGTCAGTTGAGAAAGCAGAGTAGAATAAGCATCTGTATTTGTAACGATTAATGCTTCATAAGCAACAATAGCGTTTATGAGTCCCTGTGACATATAATCCGTAGTCATAAAATTAACCATATTCTCAATCCAATCTTGTCCGGTTGGATTGACAGAAGCAATTGTTAAGTTGTTTTCTCCATAAACTTTTAATCTGGTTGCAAAATTATCCATGTTTATAGTTTGTTCAATTGTCTTAATTAGATTACCATATGAGAATCTTAAATCTTTAGTTATACCAATGTTGTCAGGATTATAGAGAGAAATTGTACGACTAACTGTATTGTATATGATTAATGAAGCAAAAGTCTCAGCAATTTCAATCACAAAATCTAGGACTGTTTTTGATGACACACTAAATGAACGATATGTAGATAGATAAATTGGATCAATATAATCTATTGACCATAAAGTTTGTGATAATGCATCTGTAAGAACTTGCAAAGCATTGTATGACACGACTTCATATGAGCGAATTAATTTATCCGCTAATTCATATTGTAGTGAAAGACATGATATTTCTTTTGTGTCAGAGGAATCATCTGAGGAGTCTACAATTTTATCTATCATATAATATTCAATAACTTCATCTTTTTTTAGTTTGATTAAGTATCTGTCTTTAATTTTATCTATATTTGGATTTCTTTGAAGTTGATGATTAAGTTCTATATTTATAGGAATAGAGAAGGATAATTCATTTACAGAAGAAAATTTTGTAAGATGCTTGATGTTATAAGCTTCGCTTAGAATCGCGATTGATTGTTTGTTTGGCTTGCAGAGGAATAATTTTGGTTCAATTGGAGTTTTTGTTAGATCAATTTCAGTAAGGATAATGTTTAACCTCCCTTTATTCAAGTTGTTGTTTATTTATAATTTTTATTTACTAAATCAGAAATCTTGCCTCATATTTGAATTGTATTTTTACATTTCCGTAAACTTGCAACCTCGATATCCCTCTTTTTAAGAGGATGAATTTACTACTAGAACTCATATTGTCTAATCTGTAAGTCAAAGGTAAATCAGATTGGACTGATTCATTTTCTGTGTTAATTGTTAGAGTTTCTAAATCACCTATTTGAGTAAATCCGATAAGTTCTCCCCCATTGGACTTATTAACAATTGAAAAACTTCCACCATTGATTACTTGAATTGTTATAATTGAATAGGCATCAACGTCTCCTGAATTTGTAATCGAAATTTCTTGACCATTTATGGTATTTGATGATAAATCGTAGAGTGGAGAAACATATACTGGGGAGTAACAATAGCATGAATCGCATAGCATTGATATTTTGATATAACCGTTCATACCATTATGGAAAACACTTGAATCTGAATTTAGGATACAGAAATATATTTTTTCTGGATCTTCTGAAAATTGCATTGGGCAAAAAAAATCAGGGGTTCCCAACCATCGCGCTATTTCTCTAAGTTGTTCATCTGAGAAATTTTCTGGAAGGGATAGAGTTAAATTTAATTCCTTTTGGTCTACTTGTTTGCCAAAATAATAGGGTTTTGTACGACCTCTAATTGTTTCTTGAAGGATATTGAAAGTTCCAAAAAATGGTTCTTCGTAAAGACCACTATCAACTGAACAATTTAATACCCCCATATCTTGTGAGTTGATGTTGTTGTATATAAAATATAAGCTTGATTTTATCAATTAATTTCACCTCGTTTCATTAATTTAAATAGGAATGAAATTACTTCACTCCTATTTTTTTCAATTCAGTTGCAATGGTGTTAAATACTGTTTTTGCTGAATTTTTGTCTCCATTCATAGATTCGATATTTAAATTCAAATTGTAAGTCGCTCCTGCTAAAGATGGATTCACAGATGGTAATTTTATATTAGAAAAATCGGGAAATTTAAACGTGTTTATAATATTCTTACTAATATCCATTGCCTTCAGAAGATTGAGTGAATCAAATTTTGTATTAATTATTTCACTACCATGAAGCATTGCCAATTTACCACCTGAAAAACTTGGTGTCATACCTCCAGAATCTAGACTTGCTATCCTTTCACGAAATAGTTCTGCTGTATCACTTGCTGTAACACCACCAATACGTTCTCCACTACCTGCTCCTGTTACAGCTACTTTACCACCTAATACTAAATCACCTGACTTAGCTTGAGATGCACTAGATCCAAGAGGAATTGTTATATAATTAAATTTAGACGTTCCACCAATTTCTCTTGCATTGTCAATGTCCTCGGAAACACCATATACATTTATCTTTTCACTAGGCGAACTAGAACCTTTTACATCTTTAACGCTTTCAGATGCAGATTTTACCTCATCAATCAAAGATAATAAATCATTCCAACTTTCACCAATATCAGAAGCAGTTGACTTATTCATTTCGCCAAAAGAATCCAAGAAACCATTCATTGTGGCTTTAATTCCTGCAACATTTCCATTAATAATCTGCAATCGAATTTTAGCATAATTTCTCTCATCATTAATAAGTTCATTATACATATATTCAGTATCAGCTTTTTGTTGGATTAAACCATCTTTAATTGCATCATATTTATCATTTTCAGCATCCTTTTGGGCCTCAACATCCGTTTTGTAATCATCTAATTGATCTGATAAAGCAGATTTTCTTAAATCTCTGGATCTTCCTCTTTGCATTTTTTCGATTTCAGTAATTTTATCTGCAAGTTGTTCTTCTAATTCTTGGCGTTTGAATTGACTTTCTATAGAATCGTCAAGAGAAAGAATATTAATCTGATTTTGAATGTCTTGTTGCTCAGATTGAGCAGTTGCTAAATTTTCAGCATAATCTTCTGCACTAGCTTCATCATCAATAAGTTTTAACTTGGCATCATAAGCGTCTTGATATTTTTGCATTTCTTTATCAAGATTATCTAATTTTGCTTCATGTCGATCTTCTTCTTTTTCCATTTCTTTTTCAATTTGAGCAACCGCAATATCTTTCATTTTTTCATATGCATTTTTCATTGTTGAGATGATATTATCAGCAATTGAATTGTAAATGGATAAAGTTTCACTTTTTATTGATGATAAAGAAGAATATAAAGATGTTAAAGTAGATTGTAATTCTTCTTGAGCAGATGAAGTTAACTGTGTTGTTGCGATAAGGATTTGGAGTTTATCAATTTCAGATTGAATTGCCTCAGATTTTTGCTTTAGGAGTTCGATTTGTTGCTTTTGATTATCTGAGTATTGGGTGGATGATTTGTCATATTGGGACTGCTCTGATTTAAGGAGAGATAGGGAATCTGAAATAGAATCTATTTGTTTAGAGTGTGATTCTAAGTCTGATTTTACAATATCATAATTTATGTCTAATATTGTAGATTGAAGGACTTTTTGTGATTCTGCATTTTCGTCCATAGCAGATTTATTAGACATCCAAGCATTTCGTAATAATTGAAGTGATTTAAAAGTCTCATCCATTATCTCACGAGTTTTTTCTGATGCTTTATTATGTTCTTCAATATATGCAACGCTTTCTTGATTGTCATTTCCAGTAAACCAACGTTCACTAACATTTCCAAATTGAGAGGACGCAGATGATATAGCAGAATCTTTTGCTTGGTTTATTTTGGAACGAGCTGTGTTAAGAAGAGATAATTCTTGAGCTTGCGAGGAAATTAGTGAATTTGTTAGGGAGAGAGTTTTTTGGTAGTCTTTTTCGGATTGTGCTTGGGAGAGGTTTTTTTGAATTGAATCTGATTTGGCTTTTTGGAGGAGATATTCTTGTTGGATTTGATTGATGAGGGCTTGGGTTGTGGATTCTATTTGGGGTTTTTCTTCTTTTTTCTTAGAGTCACTTTTAGACATACCGAGTTTGGAGAAGTCTATACCTGTATTATCTAATGCGATTGCTTTGAATCTACTAGACATATCTTGAAATAATTTTAATTTCTTATAAACACCATCGTCAGGAATAAATTCCATTTCTCCATTTGGAAGAAATATTTTACCGAATTGTCCTTCTTGTTGATAAACCTCTCCTACAAGATCCCCTGTGGCAGAAAAATATTTTGACCACTTATCACCAAGTTCGGTTAGCAATGCACTTTCTATTTTAAGTTTTGCTTGTGCTAATGAAGAGTAATTTTTTAAATCTATCCCATATTTACTATTTAATTCATTAACTAAAGTGGAGTTTCCTAAAATAGTTTTATCATAGAATTCTGTGCTTTTTTCTAACATTATAGCATATGCTTCTTGAGCTTTATCTTGTTGTTCTTGGATAACATTGGTTAAATAATCTCTAACTTTTGCTTCATCATCCAACATTGTAAGAAGATCAGGATATTTTTCAGATAATTTTACTAAACTGTCAAGACTGAATTTTCCTGATTCTGCGAATTCATCAAGGGAGGATTGGATTTCTGTGATTGCAGATGATGATGTCGATAGGGTTTCTTGGAGTGATTTTAGGGATGTGGCGAATTTATCTGTACTATTTGATGCATTTCCTGCTTTATCAGGAACGCTACCAAATATTTCTTCGATGAATGGCT
>Ga0209728_1000650_pt1 | contig 25778 bp, 35 predicted proteins | sample RifGroD1_FD_183997 | JGI IMG/M metagenome (GOLD analysis project Ga0209728, IMG submission 183997) | Groundwater microbial communities from Rifle, Colorado, USA - Groundwater D1 (SPAdes) (version 2) | ecosystem: Environmental > Aquatic > Deep subsurface > Groundwater | place: Rifle, Colorado... | reverse complement strand
GGAGCTTTACGATTTGGAACCCTATTTAAGAAATATTACAAAAATTTAGAAATATTAGATAATTGTGTATTTAGTAATGTAGAGGGCTACCAACGGATGGGTGTGAAGAAATTATGGGCAAATCAGTCGGCGAACTCACAGGTCGAGTAAAAAGAAAAGGTGTTTATTTTAATTTAGACGATGAAGATGAATTATTACTTTATCAGAAAGCAAATGAGATTAAAAACTTTAGCAAATGGGTTAAAAAGCAATTGATTAATGATGGGGTAGTAATTAAAGAGACTAAAGAAGGAATAAAGGAGGTTGTAGTAGAGCATATTAAGGTCGAAAGAAAAAGGATAGAAAAGGATGAACTTGACGATATAATGATTTAAGATGCAACCTATAATGGTTGTGTCTTCTTTTGTTTTGGTTAGTATGTAGGAAAGATTGTAGTATTGTTTGTGGTAATGGGATAATATGTAGGAAAATTTATAGGATAGTATGTGGTATGCAATTAGTCCTGAAAAATCAGGGTTTTCTTTTTGTTTAATATAAATGGAATTTATTACAAGGAATATAAAATAAGCAGTGAATGATATACATTGATATAGACTTTTAAAGAATGATAAGAGGTGATTGAGATTTGAATAAGATGTTAAGCAAATTGGAGGTGGATATTCTAATTCAAATGAAAGAGGATGGTATATTGGATTCGATGAACTCAAGGACGATACAGAATGTTGCCAAAAGAATTGGAATTAATTATTTTAGAATTAGGACTAATATGAACAATTTATACAAGTTAGGTTATATTTTAAGGGGATTTCGTGAAAGAAGTAGCAATACTTATTATTTAAGTAATAAAGGAGTTGAAATTATTGAAACAAAAACCTGAATGCAAAATTATTTGTAATGAAGAAAATGATTCGGTTAGTCTCATTATAGATGTAGTTTTAAAATGTTTAATGAAATCTGAATTTCTACATCTTTATGATGATTATTTCTTTAAAGTTAATCGTGAAAATAGTTGCGAAGAAGTTTTAAAGGTAAGTGCAGATTATGTTAATTTTATTTTTATATATGAATGTGGAGGATGATGAGATTATGACAAGAATTGACCAAATCTTGAAAAGAAAACCCTTTATAGTTCCTAGTGAATGTCCTGAATGTGGTTCTAAAAATATTATGGGATATGCTCAAGTTGTTACTCATTCCTATATTAATCTAACTGATATGAGTATTGATGAAATTGACTCAAATAGTGATGTTGAATTATATGATAATGATCCATCCGAGATACTGGGATTATCAGTGTAGAAACTGTGAAAATGAGTGGGATGATTATGGGCAAGGGAAGTAATTAAAAGCAAATGATTAAGGAGGAATAACTAATGCTTAAACAACTCATATCTGATGTTCAAAAGCAAATTCATAGTATTTTTGTAGGTAGAGCAATTATTAGACCACCTTTTATCAATGAAGAAGAGTTAATTGATTTTACTGTTAAATTAACAGATATTGATAAGAAAACAGTTGCTAGAGTATTGGAAGCTGAATTTATTTTTCTTAGATTGAAAGGAGTTGTTGAGTGGTAGTATTAGACGATATTTTGTGTATTTTATTAAATAATCGCAAAAAAATATCCCCAATATTGGGGATTTGGGAATAGGTAAACTTAACTCATTTAATATGATGAATCATATTTATGCACACATATATTTTATTATGCAAGTACCATCTATTTAGAGGCTATCGGTAAATAATGGAATGCTACTAAACCAAGTCCAATAAGTATTTTTATGAGTGCTGGTGACATGAAAATCATCTCCTTCCAATATGACTTTAGTATTACCATAAACCAAATACTTATACATCTAAAGGAGGTTTATTAAAAATGATTGTTAGAATTAATGGATCTGTTTTAAATCCTCTATATGTTCATCCATTGGTAACACTTGAAAAAGAAGTATTAGTAAATCAATGGATTGAAGCAGGTAAGAAAGTTGAAAAATTATTCAAAAATTATCTAGTTCCAATCTCTGTTGTTTTAAGCGTAATTAATTTAGCATCACCTGTCTTAGCAGTAGTTTCATCCGTACCAACATTAACAAATACTGTAGGCAATCCAGTTGGTACATCAAATCTAATTGTCTCACTATGGCCTATTATCATAATGGTTCAAGATTTAGCGTTACCAGTAGGTATTATTGTATCAATATGGGGGATGGTAGAAATGATTATTGGTTCTCCTGGATGGAAACAGAAATTAAAATTTGCAGTCATTGGTTATATTAGCATGTTTATTATTCCTACATTTTTTGTTGCAATTCACAATGCTTTTAGTTCAGTTCAAATAGCGATTCCTAAATAAAGGAGATAGTCATTATGATTAAATTCTTGCAATATCCTATCACAGCAAAATTTGGAGCAATTGATAGTGTTCACAAGATTCCTCATTCTGGAGTAGATATTGGAAGTCCTATGTCTACTCCTGCCCAATCTTTAACGGATGGAATCATTAGTAGGATAATTCACGATAATATTATTGGAAACGGCATTGGAGTCAAATTAGATAATGGCAAAGAATTGGTTTATGGTCATTTATCTCAAGTAAATGTAACTTATGGTCAACATGTTAAAGTTGGAGAAACATTAGGATTAACAGGGAATTCTGGAAGGTCAACAGGCCCACATATCCACGTTGGTTTAATATCCTCAAATGGGCAATATCAAGACCCAAGCAATTATCTTCAAAAAGCAACTGAAACAGGATTCTGGGGAAAAACATGGCATGTATTGACAACTCCTGGTACAGATTTATTAGATGAAGCAAAACAAAGCGTTTTCGATAAGTTTCTATCATTTATGTCCGATTTCTTCCATTGGATAGTTCAAAACAGTGATTATGCAATATTGGTTGCTATGATATTAGCTTTGCTTGCAATATTTGGGTCTAAAAGAGCTGTAAAAGGAGTTTATTGGACTTTTGCCTTTTATATTATATTAAAAATGTTAGGAGTGACTATACAATGATTTTTGCTGAAAAAATTACTACTATTAAAAATATTAATTGGTTTACTATTGTTAATCCTAAATATGTAAGATTTAAAATTAAACCTGACTCCTCTGCTAGAAATTATCGTACGGAAGATTTTGTTAAAACTATTGCTGATCAATTCAAACTACCCATTGATAGAATTATAAGACAAGCAATCTTACCAAGAGGTTATAAAATACAGGAAAGAGCATCATTTGAAATTGATTTCAAAGAAAATAATGTAACATTTTATATTGGTGTGCCAGAAACGATTGCAACCCTTATTTACAGAAGATTAACATCTATATGGGACAAGACTACAATCGACAAAGTAGATAATGCGGAAGAATTTGATTTAAATAAATCTGTTGTTTATGAATTAGTTTACAGTAAGCACGATCTATATTCACTACACACTGATTCAAAGGACAACCTTCCACTTATATCATTAATTGAAGCAGGAAGATTAATAGGAGAAAATGAAAAAGCAAGATTATTTTGTTATCTTGATCCAATCTATCAATTGGCATGGCAAGGTGAATTGGATGAAGCGTGGGATAAATTAAGAAGTGGAAATGCTCCTAGAAAATGGAATCAATCATTTAAGAATATTACCTTTACAATTGCTATTGGATTAACTGAGTTAATTAGAGAAGTAATTACTGGTTTGAGTGATTTAATTAGTGATGGAAATAGTCAAAATATCTATGCTAAAAAACCATCTGACCCAGAAGGACAGAAATATACAATTGAAAATTTATCAAATTCTACAAAAGAAAAAAGAAATAAATCGTCTATGAGAACTTATCTTTGGGTTATCGCTGAATCAGAAGAATCTGCAAGAGCAAATACAATCGCAAGGACAATAGCAAGTAGTTTTCATGACATAAGTTTAGACAATGAATTAGCACCTTGTCAATTAAAAGGTAAAAAAGCGAATGAAGTTTTAAGGATTATAAATACCCATAAACCACCAAGAATTAAACTGAATTTCAATATTATGTCATCAGCAGAAATATCTAAAATTGTTCAAATTCCTGGTAGGGAACTTCAAGAAAAATATCCTGAAATTGAAAGAGTTGAATTAGCAGAAGTTGAAGTAAACAATAAATTCTTAAATGAATCAAAAGGGATTGAATTAGGAGATGCCACTTTTAAAGGACAAACTGTTAAAGTATATCAACCCGTAAACGATCCAGACGAAGCCTGTTTGCCGAATGTAGGGATTGGAGGTATGGGGCAAGGTAAAACCAAAGGGTTGTGTGCTAACTGGCTCATAGGGGCTTATTTAAAGGGATATGGAGGTCTAGCAATTGACCCCAATAAGCGTGAAATAGGTGATCAAATACAATGTGCTGTTAATGCAGGAATTGTAAAGAAGGAAGATTTTATTAGAATAGATTTAGGACAACAAGCATTTTCATTAGATTGGTGTGAAACATTACATGATTCTAGTACAAAGGCCAGATTAGCTGGAACTGCTATAGATTTCTTTGGTGTAAGTGATGATACAACTGGACAAACTGAGAGATTTTTAAGAGCATCTATAATTGGAATGACTACTGGAAAAGTGTCTGAAATCATTAAGATTTTTAATGATAAAACTTATCTTAAACAAGTTATTGATGGTATGGATGAAGGATTAAATAAGGCAACTTTAAAAGAATTTGAAGGTATGGGTGACGGTATGAAAGGTAAGATATTATCTCCTATTTACAATAGATTGAATAGAATATTATCAGACCCTCACTTAGCAAATTGTGTAAATTCTAATAATAGTTTAGATATGGTTCAATTAATGTCACAAAAGAAAATTATTGTATTTGATGTTCCTAGTGATGATTTAGATAAATCGGCAATAGATGTAATTATCAATCTACTATGTTCGAAAATTGATATTGCTATGAGACTAAGGAAGAAAATATATGGATCTGAAGCAGAATTTCCTTTCTATATCATGTTAGACGAGCCACATCAATATCTTCGCAGTGCTTCAATATGGGAGGCTGCTGCTGTCGAGAGTCGAAAGTGGAAAATAGGCTATTTCTGGACGTTCCATTATTGGGAACAAATTCCAAATAATTTACAAAAAGCAATTCGAAATGCTTTGCCACATTATCATATTTATCCTACAAGTAAATTAACTTGGATTAGTTTAAAGGAAGAGGTTTATCCGTTTGATTTATCAGATTGCTTGAAGTTGAAACGTTGGCATTCGATTAATATTATTAGAAGTGGTGGGGAAAATGCTGTTCCATTTATTTGCAAGATGCAATTGCCTCCTGAAAAAAGATTTAAGAGTAAAAAATCAGAGTAAGAATGTGCTTACTCTTTTCTTTTTTTAATAAATTTTAATGTTTTTGGTATAGAACTCTTTCAAATTGTATAGAATTGTGATAATATCAAAATACGATGAAAAGAGGTTATTATTATGATTATTAATATGGTGAATAAATTAGTAGATGAGAAAATGGAGGAAAACGCTGATATGGCAAAGAAAAATAGGTTTCCACATGTAGATATTAGTATTGGGGATAAAGTAAAAGAAGAGATATTAGATATGAGTAGCCAAACACAAAGTCAAGTAGCTGTAGGATTTCAAGAAATGACAAACAATGATGATGCAGATATGATTCAACAAGAGATGGAATTAGTAAAAGATATTGAATCCGAGAGTGATAAGATATGGGATATAGGAAGTAAAGATGGAGAAATCAAAATGCCACCATTTGGTAGTTTGAGTAGTTTAAATGGACAAGTGAAAGAGGAAATTGATTTTAATGGGGAAGATGAAACCGAAGTAGAGAAAAAGAAAAAAGATGATGCAAAATTAAAACGAGAACTTAGAAAGAGAAATTTAATGTTGGTAAACGAAGACAAAAAATCAGGATTTACATTTAATGAAGTTACCAGAGTTGGCAAGGGGAATGATATGTATAAATATCAAACTCTAGCATCAGCAGCAACACTTGGAAGATTATGGGATGAAGGTATCTGTGAATATCAAGGAAATATCCAGAGAGGGTATAAATTGAATAGCAAAAATGAAGAAGTAGCAGTTTTTAGTGCCTCTCATGTCAAGAAAATCCTTGAATCTGCACTTACTCAAAAATTAAATGGTGGTGTGATCACGCTAAATATTTTAGATACAATTCCAATTAATTATGATGAAGATGATAGAACAATTCAAATTCTTCCTAATCAGAAATTACAAATATTAGATGGTCAACATAGAATTCGTTGTTTTAGTGCGTGGAACCGTTTATATCTCAAATCGCCCTCTAGTTGTATTTCTCCTGAAGAATTTTTCATGCCCATATTAATTGAGCATGTTTCGGAATTTCAAGCAAAAATGATTTTCTCAGAGTATGCAACAAAATTTTTAAAAATTTCAAATTCAAGATCCTTGTTTTTAGATGTTGATAGTAACATTAATAGAATTGCTACTAAAGTGATGAACAATAGTTTAAAATCTAAGGTAGAGGTAGTATCGAATACAATTAGCAAAAAATCTGATAAAATCATTACATTCTCAGTATTAACTAAAGGAATATCTGCATTTAAACCTGCAACGCAGAAGGAATGTGAGAAGGTTGGAAATTTCTTATGTTTATTCTGGGAAGAATTAATTGAAAATTTCCCAAAGAGTATGGGAGACGTCCATCCTGAAATTCGAGTGTCTGAAAAAACCAAGAGTTTTGCAAATGAAAGTATGTTTATGATAGGATACCACCATATCGCAAAGATGCTTATAGATGATGAGGATTGGAAAATTAAACTAAAGAAACTAACTATGGATGGATTTATGAATCGTACAAATCCAATATGGAAAGATATTTTACGAAATGAAAATCGCATTGTGAATACAAGTAGCACACAGACTACAGTAATAAACAATATGTTAAATCAAGTGATAAACTAAAAAAGGTAAAAAATAAGGAACTAACACTATAATAAGTGTTAGTTCCTTTAAGAATATTAATTATTTAAAGCTGAATCCTTAAGTTTTTTAATGATTTTGCCTGTTGTTAAACATATTACATTCTCATACAAATGTTCTCTATGCTTCTTGGCCTCTTGCCCATCATAATTACACCATCCAATTTCTGCTCCTTGTTTGAGATATGTTCTTATAGTATTCTTACTAAATTTCAATAATTCAGCTATTTTTACGAGGTTGCTTGTGCCATTATTCCATAAATCACAAGCAACCTTTACAAAACTTGAACAACCAATCTCGTGACACCTATCCCAATTAATGTCCTTTTCTTCAAACCCTAGTAATTTAGGCAAATCACTATTAAGAATATTTGTTTTTATCCAATTCATATCTGACTTTCTACAATCAATAACTATATAATTTTCTATATTGTTTTCCCTAGCGAGTATTTCTTTTTGTTTGTCATTTTCTTGAATACTCTTCAATGAACCCCAATGCTTAGTTTCTTCATAGTGCTGTAACCCATGCGTTTCAATGATACAATTAATATTATTTATATAATTATCATATTTGTAATTTTTACACCATTTAAAATTAATTTTAGATAACTGAGTAATAAAATTATTTTTTAGCAATTGTTCTAGGACATTGTATAAAAATTTCTCAGGATATGACTTACCATCCGAACATCTAGGACAACAAAATCCCATTTTTATTAAGTCAGGTATCCTTACTTCTTTTTCAAATCCACAATCAGGACATTTCATAGGGATATATTTTCCAGATCCATGAGAATAATTATAAGCATCTTCCTTATTTACAAGATATTTAATTATGTGAGAATGTGTTTCCGATATTGTATTACACCGGTTACAATCAATATTGCCTATTTTACTTTTATTTGTAAAACTAGATATATTCTTTAATTCTGATCCATGCTCGTCTGGATGAATAAAACACTTAAACCAATATCCTTTACCGTTTATACCAACAGAACTGTGACTAACATCTTTGGGGTTTAATACATTACCATTCTTATCTACATTCAATTCATAGTCCCAACGGTTTAATATTTTGTCAGCTACATCTTTAGGTAAATTATTGTAACACCATTCATAAAAACTAATCCTTCCTCTATGATGACTGTTCTTACATTCAAAACAATAGTATTTTCCATCTTTATGAACACTTTTATTATAATCTATCCATCTTATTCCTTCTAATATTTCTCTACAACCATCACATTCTATATTTACCCTTACGCTTGACCCATCTGATAAATCTTCAACATTCACCTCAAATTCATTACCTATTTTAGTAAATAAAAATCCTTTGTCTATGTACCATTTTTTATTAGTACCCCACTTTACCATTACCGTTTTACTAATTAACACAATAAATACACCTCTTTCCCTTTAATAAAGATTTTTCTACACAAATGGATTAAGACGCTCCACTGTTAAAGGCAGTAAGCGTCTCGTTTTACCCTTGACATGCTTCGAATCACATCAAAGAACCAATATTAAATTCAAATTTATTTCCCTAACCAAAACCACAAAACAAAAAAGAGCCTAAACAGCTCTTCAAAAATAAAAAATATTAAATTCCACAAACCAATCCTAACCAACCTATACCTCACAAATCAAAACCCTCTTCTTTCCACTCAAAACATCCTCAGACCAATCAATAGGAATAATATCTTCTAAAGATTCTTCCATCGAAACAACAACCTTTCCCTTACCAAACAACCTATTATAATCCAAACACTTCTCCAAAAACTCAGGACTAATAACATTATTTTTCCTATCTTCTAAAAACTGTTTTGATTTTTCTTTACTAACAATAAATACTCTATCATTACTATTATTACAATTACTATTATTACAATTATTCATATTTTTACCTCCAATATTAAATTAATCCAACCTTGCAAATCCTACAACTCCATGTTACAATAAACGCAAAGTTGCACGAGTTATTCCTCTAGTAACTCTAGTTTTGTCAATGCAACTTAACAGCTTCTATCAAGCTTCTATCGTCTTATTATTTCTGCTAAACAGAAGAATTGGTGCTGTACAGCCAATTCTTCTGTTCTTTTTTGTTTCTCCAATTTGAATAAAACTACAAAATATGATATAATATAACCATTATTAAAATACACTTAGATATAAAGGAGCAACAATAATGGATAACAATGATTTTTCTGAAAATCTTATAAAAGTAATATCTAAAGTAAATCTATCCAAAGAACAGATTAAAATGCTAAACAAATTAAATATATTTGAAAAGTAGAACCTGTCACAATTACACTAATTGACAATAATATGAAAACATTATTGGGTAAAAAAGAACCTGAACTACCTACGACATGTCCTTATTGCAACAATTCATTTATAAATTCAAATGGACATAAAGATAAAATTGAAATTCCTTCAAAAGATAAAAAATCCATGATGATTATTCATATTTATGAATTTACATGTTTAAGATGCAAAATGGGAATACCTATATGGATAGGAAAAGAGACTGTAGAATTAATATGATTATAACTAAGATAGGAGGTATTAAATCAATGTCTGAATATGTATATTCAACTGGAGACATAAGCATAAATTCTCAAAGAAATCCAAACATCCCAATAACTTGTCCAATATGTAAAAGTAAAAACGTTAAACCGTCTAACATGGTTATTTGTTTTCGTATGGAATCGCCGGGGATTATAATAAATCATGCACCAACTATTACACAAATGTGTTATGATTGTGGTTATGTTATGTTCTTTATGAGAATTAAAACTGAAGAAGAAAAATTAAAAGATACCAAAGAAAATGAAAAGTGGAAATAGAATAATTATTCTCTGATTCTTATTATAATACTCCTAACCACTATAAAAGCAGTTAGGAGTATTTATTTACTAGTTTACTTAATATCGTAATTTTGTATATGATTTTGTATTAAACCTAAAATTTCTTTATAAGCATTTATCAGATTCTTATTCCAATTCCTCTTAGCCATTGTGTATGTATTAACTCTTTAGTCTGAGATGCCACTTCTAATCTATCTAAAATTAATTCCCCCTGTATCTATATTGATAATTTTGCTCTTAATTTTCCCTAAAGAATTCAATTGTGTTAATAAATTAATTTCGTCCAATAAATAAATCATATATTTTCTCCTTGATGTCGGTCATCACCCATTATTTTTTTATTTAGTTAAAACTTATTTATCTTCTTCCATATCTTTGCATACCTTTACTAATCTCATCAATTACCATTTGTGAATAACTTTTTAAATCAAATTTCTCTTTCTGAGATTCTTTTACAAATTGTTCTAATACTTTAATTCTTTTATCTAAAACAAACAAGAAATCTGCCAATATATCCTTACTATCCTCCTTAATTTCAGATTTATCCAATACATGTTTATCTGATTCAATATCATTATCCTTTGGCTTACAATGATCTAATAAATATTTAATTGCATTAGAGTATAATTCAGCAAAGTCTTCGCAGTTTTCATCCTTAAAAATATCTTCTATTACATAACCCATCATTTTCAACTCTTCAATTGATACATTATCTTCATAGAAATGATCTTTATTTTTAGTAAAATAATCATAGCATTCAATATATTTCTTACCAAACGTATGATATTTATCAGTAGGGAAATTTTCAATAGACACATTATTTTTACCATAAACATATAATCTAGTTACCATTTTACTCATTATATTTACCTCACTTTATTTTATATTTTATCCCTCTTGAACTTCACTCATCAAAGCCATAACTTCACTCTTATCCTTCTGACCACCAAGAATCATTGCCCAATTATCCCTTGCTTCATCTGAGTATGTAGGCCAAACTGATTTTAATTCACAGTAGAGTTTTTCCATTATTTATCACCTCCTTTCAAATATAATATCTCCCTTTAATTTAAGGAGCTATTGTTGATACCTTACACAATCATCATGATCTTCTAACTTATATACCTTGTAAATTTTTTGTATTAACCAATTAGCATCCTCTTGAGATATTATATCAGTTTTAACTTGTTTACGAATCTCATCAATTTTAATAAACTCTTCATCATTTAAATGAACAATAGGCACTCTAATACTCCCATAAGAACGATACATATTCTCGAAATATTCTTCCATTACGCTATATATAATTATCAATATAAAGGCATTGACAATTATTATAATTGATGTTAGCAACATTAATTCACACTTCTTTCATCTCATTTACTAATCGTGTGTTTCTTCTTCTTCTTTAAAATTCTTAAAGATTTCCTTAGTTTTTTCTATTCCTCCTAGCATTTCAATAACTTCTTCGGTGGATAGCTTAATAGTTATTGTTTCCATTTTATCACCTCCTTAAATTAATATAAGTTAATATATATGCATAATAATTATTTATGTAATTGGTTATATTGCGGTTGGGATTGGGTTTGATTTTATGTATTCTGAGTAGTATTGCCAGACTAGTTTTTCTTTAGTGACGGGATGCTTACCTGCTGATTTACATCTTCCACTACAACATGCCCCTATATCTCCTTTATATATTTTAGATGCATCTTTTATACTGTTAAAAATTTCCATTGTATTGAGATTTATAACTTTTTCCCCATATTGGTTTTTATGATAAGGTATATCATAAAAATTTACATTATTTATGTCTTTAATGTTATTAACATCTTTGTAATATATCCATATTAATTTTCTGCCATCTTCTAAATTTCCACAATATCTTATTTCGCCTTTACAACATTTTCCAATAGCGCTATTACTAATACTATATTTTTTACTTGCTTCTACACCACTAGAAAATATTTCTCCTGTAGTCGCACAATATACTGGTATGGCGGTTCTCTCAGCTAATTTTTCTTTTCTAGATGAATTACCTTTCCAATAAGTTGTCATTTTTCTTTGAATATTATCTTTTCTTTTTGTATCATTTTTCCAACTATCCAGTGCACTATTTTTTATTCTTTGCTTTTGTTCTTCATTTCTAAACTTACCAGTATTTTTAATAACCCTTTTATTAATAGTTTGTTCAGATTGTTTTATTCCTGTATGTATTTTAGCTAAAAACATTTTAGTTTCTTCGGTATAATTTCTCCCTTTAAAATTAGAACCATACTTAATTGACCTAATTTTTGCAGACTTGCTCATTAACTCACAAGTTTCTTGGGATGGTTTTCCGTTAGCTCCACCAAATTGTTTGTTGTACCCATATTTATGATTATTTGTATCATATATTTTTATGTACATGTCTTCTAATTTATCTAATTCTTCTTTAGAATAAGCAACATCAAATTCTTTAACAATTTCAAAATTTTCAATTCCATATTTTTGAATAGAATTTTTTAAATGATCATTATGCGTATAACCTACTAAATTATTTCTATATCTTCTATCAAATCCACCTTTTTCAATTGTTTGCCCTATGTATAATTTATTATTAATTAGGTTTCTTATTAGATAAATTACTCCATACATGTCCATTTCTAATTCTCTCCTTTAAATTAAATATTTATATCGTGGTTGGGTGTGTAATAGAATCGTACATATAATTTCTAGAGAATATTTTTGTCACAAAATTAACTTTGAATGTATTAACTTATCTTTTTAATTTTATGATTATCTATGTATGCTTTTATTTGGGATTTAGTTTTATTTCTTAAATTATAGCATATGTAATTAATATCATATATAGGATAATTACTTTTAATAAACTCCTTCTCTTCTTCAGTCCATAATTTTACTTTTAAGATTCCCATCCCATTAGCATAGCTTTTAATGGCTAGATAGCTTTTATCAGGAAACAAATCTAATATCTCTTTTTTGTTTTTTATTGGGTAATTCAATTTTAATAATTCAGTATCTTCATCTGACCAATATTCATACTTTAAATTCAACTCCCTTGCTTTATCCGCTATAGAAGAATAAGGACGATTTAAAATTTTTGCTAATTCTGTCGCTCCTAACTTCATATAATTATTTTTCATAAATTCTATTTCATGGTCTTTATAACGATTATCTCTTATAGATTTTTCTTGAGGTATAATCCCATTTAATAAATATTGATATTCTTTAGGAACTTTTCTCCATAAATGACTTTCCATCTTTCCATGACAAGATGCACAAACACACATTAAATTAATCAAATCGTTTGCTTTTACATAATCATTTTCAAAGAATCTAAAAGGAACTATATGATGTACTATCATATGTCTTCCCTCTTCTTCTTTTGTCTTTCCGCATATTTGACATATATCATTATCTCGTTTTCTAGCTTCACTTCTTTGTTTATACCAACTTGCTCCTCTATATTCATCATATCCACCTGCCCAAAAATTGCAGTTTTCCCCACTGTGTTTACCAAGCAATCGTCCTAATTTATAAGAACATTCTTTAGAACAAGTTTTTTTATTTCCAATTTCAGACGGAAAACAATAAAAAACTGTCTGACATATTGGACATGTTTTATATTTTCCTTTCTTTTTAATTAAATCTGTTTTTCCTGTTCTCCACTCATGTTGACATTTTTTAGAACAAAAATGCATTTTACTCTTTTCAACTAAATAATCTTTCTTTTCAAAATGTATTTTACAATTTTCACAAAGTACAATCATTTTCTCTTTCTCTCCTCCTGATCAGGGAGCGTAGCTACACTATGTAAACTTGCAAGTTCTCCCCTATATATTTTATTTATTGATTTAATACTTCAACCTAATTACTTAATTATCTAAAACTTGACCAATTCTCACAACTCATATTTATCGGTTCAAACACATACATAAACTTTCTCCTCTTGTTAAATATAATTGATATTTCCTTTAATCCTTTATGTTCCCCATGTTTATGAAACCACATTCCTTTATTTCTAATTTTTACAGCAGTTTTAGAATTCATAGAACATCACATCCTTTCTAATAAAATTAAATATCACTAACCTTCTTATCCTTAAACTTACTCATCATCTTCAACTGCTCCACAATAATGCTATCAATCATAGGGATACTAATATTCTTAGCGGCATTAATATCTGCGTTTTCTTCATGTCCACAAGTAATACATTTAAACTTTGCCTGATTGCCCTTACAATCTCTATTTTCATCACTTATACATCCACAATGACTACATCGCTTGCTTGTGTACTTTGGGTCAATCAAAATAAATTTAATACCTTTTTCTTCACATTTATATTGAATCTTTGTTTGCAAGTCATGATATGCCCAATTCTTTAAAAACTTCTCTGATTGTTGTTCGGAAAATCCACTTAGATTTTCCATTTGAATTGTAGCACAATTATGTTTTACAGCAAAATCAACAATATGCTTACTAACTTTATGATTATATGTATCTTTAAATCTCGCTACTTTATCTCCAATATCATTAAATGGTTTCATTCTAGTATTTCTACCATGCCCTATCCTACCATCACCAACTATTTTACTAGCTTTTTGAATTTGCCTTTTTCTAGCATTTAATTTATTTCTAAACTGTGATATTTCTTTACCATTAATTACACTTTCATTCCAAGATAATTTATCCCACTTTTCGGTACTCATATCAAATACTTGCATTACTGCTGTATTTACTAATCCTAAATCAATTCCAAGAATTTTATTGCTGTCTAATTCTAGTGCAACAGGTTCAAAAGCATAACTAATTGTTAAATACCATTTGCCACTTTTATTTTTATCTTCAGTGATTTGCATTGCTCCTTGCTTATAAAATACCTGATACGATTTTATTTAAAATAGATTTTTGACTAGATCCTAAACTTTCAATAGTGAAATTAACTTGTTTTATATCGTTTTCTTTCATATATAAATTATTGAATAAACTGCATTTTACTTCAAAACCTTTTTGATTGATATTGATTTTATAATTTTTATTAGCCAAAAATATCGGAATACTTTGTTTAAAATTTGATAAAGATACTTGACCTTTAAATACTCCCTTTTTTATATCATCCTTAAATCTTTTAGAAACAAATTGATTAGTTTGAGACACATTTCCAGTATTATGAGTTCCCATAATTTGTTTCTTTCATATGATCTTCTCCCCATGTCATATGAGATTTACCAAATTTCTCTCTTTCATTAATACTAATACCATTTATTTTCTTAAATTCTGTTTTTTCAACATCAAACATATAATAATATGTTATCGCTTTATTACAAGCAAGCCAAGATTGATATCTTAAATCTCCAAGTATTTTCCTGTAATCTAAAGTTTTTTTATAATCATTTTCTTTTTTGACAACTTCATTACAATTTTTTATTTCAATTTTTACACATTTATTCATTAATAATCAGTCCTTTATATAATAATTTAATTTATAATTGAATGCTAATTATATATACAAGTGATTACAAAATTTTATGAATATGTTACAATTATCTTATACTTACATCTTTATACCCATATACAAATTATAACCAGTCAAATAATTCCTATTCTGCTCCTGATACTTACATCTTACACATATACACAAGTTGTAACATAGATATTTAAATATGTATTATATTATGGACTTGCTTACACATTATATGTATATACAAGTTGTAACAAATTCATATCAGAAGAGGGGGAGGATAAGCATGCTTACACCTTATACGTATATACAAGTTGTAACATGGGTATGATTATGTCCTTCCACATATCTAGTGCTTACACCTTATACGTATATTCAATTGTTACAACTTGAATATACGTATAAGGGTCTGGACGGAATTTGCGCCAGAGTTTCAATGGGTGCGAAAGACCAGTGATTTTATGTATACTTTACATTCGCATTACTCCCATTACCTTACGAGTGTTATTCACAATCTTATAAATAAGGTATTATGAACACTTCTCGATTTTAGGCCAAGTTGTTAGAAACAACTAAAGGAATACCTTTCTAAGATGGCCTTTTTATTTAATTAATGATTGTGAACTTAATAATTTATGTATAGTTTAAATCGGTAGTTTTTCATTATTATTTTCCTCACACACTTTCACATCAATATTTTATTTCTTGCTTCAACCTATAATCAGTTTACCATAAGTGGAAATGCCTGTCAAGTTTTTATTTTTTAAAATTTATTTATTGATTTAACAACCATTTTCTCTCACCTCGCTTTCTACTCTCTCATCATATCACTATCAATTAATATTGTCAACATAAATTTTATTTTTATATTTATATGAGAAGAAGGAAGGGAATTTTTACTATTCCCTCTTATCTTCTTTTGCTCATATTCTCAAATTCATTCAAACAGCTACATTTTACATGTGCAACAATCTTGTTTACGAACTCTTCCGTTAAATCAATACTAAATGTAAGGTCTTCCTCATCACTATCATAATTTGCAATGTCATCTTCTAATACAATATATTTCGTTTTTCTAATAAAATCTTTATAAGATATTTTGGTTTTCGTCATTAAACCCACTCTACGACTTCCGCTAAAATAGCAATCAACACTCTCAATATTTCCATCTAAAATCTCGTATAATACTTTAAATATAATATCATTCAACATAAATTTCCCTCCTTATATTAAAAATTACGAGCTATTCTCAATACCTTATACAAGTTTTTTATCAAAGGTTCTCCATTTGAACAACCATCATCACAACAATAATGAATTCTTTTATGATTTACGACTTCGCAAAAATTAGTTGCCCATAACCCATTGCGTTTTCCTTCAAAACAGAAACCAAGTTTTTCTAATTCTAACTCAAAATCTCTTACTTGTTCAAATGTTTCTAGTTTTTTGAATTTAATATTTAGTTCATCCATAAATTCTTTAAAATGTTCATTTTTCATAAATCACCTCTATCACAATAATTATAGTAGACAAGCATATGCTTGTCAAAAGGTAATCAATAGAAAGGGGAAATCAATCCCCTATCCAGTTATCTACTTTTCTTCATTTCATCAAATTCTCTAATAACCATTGGATTCACATATGACATGATTTTGTTTATAAACTCATCTGTCAAATTCATAGCAACCACTAAAACAAATTTAGACTCTCTATGACTAACAATATCACTTTCTGATATAAAATGCTTAGTTTTTTGAACAAAATCTTCATATGGTATTTTGTCAATCATCAAATCCAATCTGCAATTATCTGAAAAATTACAATCTACTTCATTTCCAATATCTTCCCCTAAAACTTCGTTTAATACTTCAGAAATAACCGCATGTAACATAATATTAACACTCTCCCTTTGCTTTCGATAGGTATATTGTAGCACGAATTGGAGTTGAGTGCAAGCAATATTATTTTTGTATTAAATGATAATTGAATTTGTGATTGTATATATTATTAGTTTTATTATTCTATTAAATGTTATTATATTTTATAAAAACAATTATCATATCAAATATAATTTATAAAACATAATTCAAATCATAATTAATATTAATAGAAAATATATAATCAAAAGGTAAAAAATAGAGGTAATCTTTCATTACAAAAGATTACCTCTTAGGATGAAAGAGAGTGTGTAAGCGAGAGTGAATCACTTACAAATGTTATGATATATTATTTATATATTTATGTCAAGTGGAATTTTATTTATTTGTTTATAGAAATTACTCTATAACTTTACCTTTTTTTAAGAGTGAAATCTCTTCATTTGTCAAATAAACAAACTGTGCTTGTTGTATAGGTAAATTGCTCAAAACAACGACCGTACAATCATTTCTTAACAATCTTGCTCTGCCTATGAATTATACTTGACCAACATTTTTATTTTTTATATAGCGTATTATTGTACTATTAACTCCAGTTAATTTAATAATATCTCTAGTTTTTAGATTTTCCTTGAGGAGTTTTTTAATTTCAATAATTTGTTCAGTTGTTAAATGTTTGTTTTTCGCTACAAAACCATCAACTATTATATGTTTCCAAGTATGACCAATTCTAATTTTATTTATATAACTTGGAGTAACTTCAAACTTTTCTGCAATTTCTTTATTTTTAAACCCATCCCTACACATTTCTTTAACTTGATATACTTGTACATCTGTTAATTTTGCATTAGAATTTTTCTCTCCTCTAGAAGAATCTCCTATTTTTCTCTTTCCCTCTTCTGACATTTTGTAACCAAGACTGTTCCCTGCTGTTGGTAAAATATTGTATCCAAAATTTATATCACAAACATTTAAAGTATCTATCCAATATTGTTCTCTTTCTTTTAATATGTCTTTGTCTTCTATGTATTCAATTACTTCAAATGAAAAATTATCTTCCCCATACTTACCCCATGCTCTTTGAAAATGAATAGAATGATGGATATTATGCTTTAGATCATACAAATGTTTTTTCTTTCTTTTATTTAAGTTTATAGCACTACCGACATATATTTTATTATTAATCATATTAATAATTTTATAAATACCCATTTTGTTTGTATCCATAATCACTTCTCCTTCATAATTAACATAAAAATAGAGAGTCTTATTCAACTCTCAAAAGCAAAAATTAATTTAAAAGAATATATCCCAAACTGAGCGATAGCGAATGTTTGGTAAGGTAATCTTTTTGGCACAAAAAGTTACCGCATTCCCTCGTCGTTCCTATGAGATAATAAATATATTATAATGAATATACATGTCCTTGCAGGAGGCTTTTCATTTCGTAATTTTGTGCCAAAATTACTTCATGGATATGATTTTATAATTATTTTTTATTTCGCCAAAAATACTAAATCTTATATATTATATGATTTAGTAAAAATGGCGATAAATTATTTTATAATTTAGAAATTACCCAATATCTTTTATCTTTTAATTCTCCTATTGTTTCTTTCTTACTATTTACAATATAATTAAGTTTATTTTCATCAAATAAAGCATTAATTGTTTTTAATCCTATTGATCCATGATTTTCTTTAGGAGCGTTAAGTAATTCCTTTAACAACATTTGTTTAAATTCTTTCTGCTCATCCTTAAACATTTTTACACCAATTAATTTATCTAATATATGCTCAAGTTTAAGGGCATCTAATTCTTGTTCTAGATAAGTATATTTCATATCTTCTATACCCATCCTTTCAAATAATTTGTTTTTAAATCCATCCTCTTTATCTAATAATATTTCAGTGTAAACTTCTAAATTTCTATTATATGTATAATACATTAACTCATTTATTTTCTTTTCTATTCTCAATTCATCTGTATTTATTACATCATAAATTAAATTGCCATAAGTATTTTTATGAGCAAATTGTTGTATTAAAGCAATATCTCCCTCTTCACGTAAAACATTTGCATAACTTAATTTTTCTTTGATATTTTCTAGTTTCCTTGAGATTGCGTTTCCCTTTTTATCCTTAATATATATTATTATCTTCTCATTACCTTGAATCCTTTTGCGTCCGATACATTGGATTATACTAGATAAATCAGCAATATCTACAATCATATGTTTAATAGATTCATCTTTAATGTTAACACCACAGTCCATAACTTTAGTAGTACATAAAATTTGTTCTTCAAATCTTTCATTCTCTGAAATATAATCCATTATTTCAGAATTAACATATTGAGAATAATCATAATTGTTTTTTGAACAATAAAATACACATGAATCAAGTAATTTACTCATCTCATGTGCTTTGGTTGCATTTGTAAAATATATTGCTTTTTCATCAGGAGGTAAATCGAATAATAACTTTTTAACCACATCATCGTTTTCGTAGAAATAAAACTTTTCTATAAAGTCGTATTCATTCTTTATATGATAATGGTTTATTTCCAATTTTAATTCATCTATTAAGTAATTCTTAATAAAATATGCTGTTGCTGTCATAAAAATCTTAATTCCACTCTGTCTGATTACCCAATTAAACGAGACATCTGTTTCATGAATAAATTCACTTTCCTCACAAAAATGATGTGCTTCATCACAAATTATGTAATTATAACCTTCAAAGTCCATTGTGTTATTGGTTAGTGCTAGTTTAGATATATGTTGATAAGTAGTGATTGTAATATTATCTATATCTATCCTTAATAATTCTTTCTCAGATTGATTTTTAATTAGTGTTCTATTAACTAACAACAATATTTTCTTTTTACTATTGTGTTCTGATAAAGTATGCTTAATAAAATGTGTCTTACCTCTGCCAGTTGGCCCTTCTATGAATACAATTGTTTTTGAATTCCAGTCATCAATATCCTCATTTTTAATAATGTCACTAATATATTCTTTTTCTTGTTCTTTGCACATAATATTTGAATTCCTCCTCTTGATCTAAATATTTGAATTGAATATGATTCTGTTTATTGCATCTTTGTCATTTGAATATTTTTGCATTGCATTTCTTATTTCTTGTGATTCCTTGAATATAAATACATTTTTGTTTGTATTCTTTAAATCTTCACGTTTGTCGATTAGAATAAATTTTCTCAGCATGAGATAACCAGCCATAGCCTGAGAGTGAATTGTTACCACTGGAATTTTTTGCTCTGTCATTAATAATCATTCCTTCTTATTTATTTTTATTTTTGCTAATAGGATAGGTTGCCTAAATTTACTTTTCGCCCATTACTATTACCCATCATCAACAATATTCTTAGGAATGGACAAGCTAATTTTGCCAATTTCTGGTTTTCCTTTTGGTTTACGATTCCAACAAACTGTGTCTAAAGATAATTTAATCATTTTTATCACTTCTTTCTTTTTTATTAGTAATTTCAAACATCAAATAGCAGTTGCGATACTAATTGATATACAAAAACCACTTAGAGAAGAGTCAAAAGAAACTCCTAACCCTCCTCTCGCAACCTTATTATCACTAATAAGAAATAAAGAAAGAAATGTTAGAATAGTTTTCACTACTCTCTAAGTGATTTTTGGAAAATAATTTTTAAATTTAATTTTCAATGCAAAGGAGAGTCAAAATAAATTTTAACCCTCCAAAATAACTAAAATATGCAATTATCCATTTTGCCTAAACCCTGCAACCCTTTCATTTTCCAAGAAATGTTTATACTGTTATTTGAGTTAATATTTCATCAATAATAAATTTTCTTCCTTCTCTGTGATATTTAAAGTATTTTTCCCATTCTAATAATTGAAGACGTATTTTTTCTGACCCATATTTTACTTTTGCAGAAATAAGTTTACACATTCCTAAATAAGATTTGACAATTAATCCTTTTGATAATTTAAATATATCAATTTTTTCTAATATATTATCTTCAATTATAATGTCTTTAAATTCTCCACTATTATATCTTGTTTTGAACTCTTCAAATTGTTCTGGTGTATTATCGTCTCCGTATAAATTGTGATATAAATCATGTATAACTTTACATAGACAAATTCCCAAAGGGTATTCATAATGTTTTCTTATTAATATGTCTTTTAGATATTCTAACTCTTCTTTAGTATAATTATTTATTTCCTTGTGTATTGGCAATTTTGATTCATCTAATGCTTCTTTTAGTATTTTATTATAAGAATATAAATGATGGATTGCATTAAATTTTCTTCCAGTGATCACACATTTATAATTACAATTTGCCATACTATCTTTTTTCCATCCATCAATAAATTCTCTTAGGTATGTATTTAGTGGGGCAATGCCACCTTTCCACCTATGGGTAACACTACCAACATAATTTTCAGTGTAGCAATCCCAACAACCCTTATTACCAAATATTAAGGCATTTAAAGAAATTTCATGAATAGTGTTAGGATGCTTTGGGCATATGTACTTGAGTTTCTTAGCACAACTTATGTATTCTTGTGGCAATAGGATATATCCACGTTTTGCAAATTCTTCATACGCAATTTCATAAGTGTATTTTCTGGTCGGATTTCTTTTTTTAATTGGTTCATAACCTAAATATTTAAGAAAATCATCATATGTTTTAATATCTGGAATAGAATATTTAACTAACCATATAGCAGATGGTAAATCAAATTTATGCTTTTCTAATTCAAATGGAGTAATTGATCTTCCCAGTTCTTCACATGCTGACTTAAACATTACTATATATTCATGATATGTTTTTGTAGGTTTCCAATTTTTACTTATCAAGTTTTTATCTTTAATAGGAGTATTAACAGGTATACTTTGACTATGAATCCATTTGACTACATCTTTATAATTTTTAACAGTTGGTTCTGGACAATTTTTAACGAACCAACTTTCAGATGGTAATTTATTAATCTTTAAATCTTCTTTATTTGGTATTTCAATTAATTTATTGCACAATTCTTTAAACAATTTTATATATTCTTCATATGGCTTGGGATATTTTCTAGACATTTTTAAACAACCTTCTTTCTTTTATTAAACTGTTTTATACTTTGATACAGTATTTCTGAGCAATTCCGTATCTGAAAATAAATAAATAGTTCTTCCTGTGTTTTTTAAATCAGATTTAACTCCAATAATTGAAAAACCATTGATAAGCAAATATCCAGCTAACTTCTGTGAAAAACAATTATAAACATTCATATTTAAATCTCCTTTTAGACATAGTAATAGAGAGGATAAATTTATCCTCTCCTCATAACATAAATCTGGAATTTTAAATTGAATTAAATTGATATTATTTTAATATTTTTTATAAAATAAGAAAGAGAGCAATTAAGTTTACTCTCTTTCTTTTACAGTATTGTGTTGTTTTTAAATATCTGTTATGTCGGCTTATTGGTCTACTGCAACATTAAAAATTTATATTCAGTATAATATACTTATCCATGATTAAGGTTTATAATTAGAACATATTTCCGAAAGAGGTGAATTTATGAAAAATAAATTGATCGAGAGATTGCTTAAATTGTTATTATTCTCATTAATATTTTTACAAAGAATAACAATACCAATCGGAGATTTTCAACTACCGATAATTTTACCAATAATCTATATCGTTCTACTCATATTCATATCTTCTAGATGTTTAATGGTCGTTCCATTTAGATTCTGGATATATTTCTGTTTCGTGTCAATTGGCCTCTTCTTTTTCTTAATCCATCCTTTATCATCACTTTCTTCTTTAATTTATCTAATCACATGTTATCTTCCATTTGTATTTGTACTAAACAATAGAGATTCTAATCTAAGAATGAGACTATTAAACGTTTTTCAAAAGCTCATGATATTTAGTGCATTAATAGGAATCTTACAATTTATAACTCAATTCATAGGTATACCATATAAGGATTATTTAAATTTTATCCCAACTAAGTTTTTACAAACTGGATATAATACATCTTATCCTTTAAGTTGGGAGTCTTCTATATTTAAACCAAACTCTATATTTTTTCTAGAACCATCCTTTTTGTCACAGTTTTTAGCGGTATCCTTTATAATAGATGTTTTTTATTTTAAAAGGATTATTAGACCTTTTTTCTACTTTACAGCCTTAGTCTTGACTTTTTCAGGAACTGGTTTAGTTTTACTTGCCGTTGCATTGTTGCCGATTATTTTAAAACAATTCAACTGGAAGATTATTATTTACCTTCCTCTAGTTGCAATCTTTTCTGTTTGGTTTTTTAATACAGATTATGGTCTAATAACTCTAAGCAGAGTAAATGAATTCAAAACAATTGATTCAAGTGGTTATATACGTTTCGTCGCTCCTGTTAATGCAATGATTGACACGTTAAGCCAAGGTAACTTTTCTTTAATTGGTAGGGGGCCAGGGTCTGTAGATCGGTTAATACTTCCGTATATAACAAACTTTACAGTTATTCCGAAATTATTTATTGAATACGGAATAATTATGGGTTCTTTCTTTATGGTATTTATATCTCATTGTTTTTTTGCTAAAAATAAAATGAAATTTCTCGGTTTTTCCTTATTTATAATGTATACACTTTTATCTGGTAGTTTGCTTCAACCTCAAACAGTATTTTTTGTATATACTTTAGTTGTATTGATTCCAGATACTAAATATAAAGAAAGACTCTTAACTCCTCAATTTTTCTAAATAGCAATTTGATCATGAGATAATAAACAAGTCATTAGCATCAAGATACCTAACGACTTGTTTACTTTTGTTTTGCGATTTAAACAATTCTAGCAATACTTAATTCTGGCGAATAATTCGCACTCGCTTCTATGCTTAACGCTCCCCCACTACTCTGAAATACATCTAGCTGAATATAATCATTAACCGCAAGATCGTAAATCGTAGTAATATCCGTTCGAGTTGATGAGCCAGTAACTGGATTTATAGTTTTCATTATAATAGGTGTTATTCCATTGAGAAGAATTCTAGCCATCCTCGTCCCTACGGAGTTAGAAGCGAACGCAACATTGCCTGTAATGATATATCTACCTTCTGTTTTACATGTAAGTCTTAAATTATTAGTAACATTATCATGCATAGTATCGGTATCAAATCGTTCACTATTAAATGCAAGAGGGGTCCATGTAGAATCAACTATACTTTGTGACGTATTGTGATATATCCTAGCACTGATACTTGCTTTTGTTGTAAAATCCTTTACAATCATCTTTAAGGGTTCATTTGTGAAGGAGTATTGTGCTGGATTTTTGATTTTATTATTCATGAATACTAGATTCATAGGAGTAACCCCAGTATTTACATAGACATTATACGGAACCGTTGTTACATCCGCAAAAAACATTGTATCATAGAAGGTGTTATCGCTTATTGTACTAATTACTTGTATGTCGAATGATTCACTAGTGCGAGCATTGCCACCAAAACGTGTGCCATAAAAATTATTATATTTACAACCGTCCATTACCATCCCTTGTTGATAGTTATAGTCAAAAGAGCATTGGTTAAAATTGCACATCTGAACTGATGCCGCTAAATATGAACCTATCGTATTCCAATAAGACAAACAAGAATAAAAATTATTCTGGACATTGTTGACATAAAAACCGTAAGCGTTATTAAATGCATCACAACTATAAAAGTGATTATCAGAGGAATAAATACTAAAACCTTTACCACCACAACTAGACGCCATACATCTTGTAAAGGTGTTATTTAAAAATTGTGGATGTATATAAATTCCGTCACCTTTCATGTTACGCATAGTCAGACCCTTAAAGTTACAATTACCCTCAACGTTAGTATAAGATTCGTTAAAACTTATACCACTACCTAAGGTTTGATTTGTCTTATTACCGTCAAGGGTAATAAATTCAACACCACATTGAGGAGCTATTTTTATCATGTCACAATTTGACCCTGATGCTAATGTGATTAAACTTTCTTTGGTTGCAACCGCTTTATTCACATACGATTCACCATAAAGAATTTGATTAGGAAACATAATAAGGGATTGAGATATAGTACACGGGCTGGATGACGATACAAACACAGATTTCCCAGTATTTAACGCTCTTTGTATGCGTGCGGTATCGTCTACTTCTGGTACAACTATCGGAAAATTAATTAACGACACCTTATCCGCATTATACGCATCAAACTCACTCTTATTCATCTTCTCAACTACTCCTCCAGCTCCACTCAAAACTGTAATCTTATCCTTAACATTTCCTGTTTCATCAGACAACATAAAGTCTGGTATTTGATTTAAACTCATATGTATCATTCCTTTCTTATTATAAAATTTTATATCTTATTTTTATTGTTTTATACTTACAGTTATTATTTATTTTGATTTATTTATTTTTGTTTTTACAATGATGGGATAAAAGTGCGATTTTAAAGGATCGCCCACATTAAAATATCTTATCATTTAACTCATTTTGAAACCTTGTCATATCAACACTTTCCGGCCCACAATAATCTGATTATTACAGAAAACACTCTCTAAGCTATTTAAATTGATGTTATGT
>Ga0209728_1000648_pt1 | contig 25852 bp, 30 predicted proteins | sample RifGroD1_FD_183997 | JGI IMG/M metagenome (GOLD analysis project Ga0209728, IMG submission 183997) | Groundwater microbial communities from Rifle, Colorado, USA - Groundwater D1 (SPAdes) (version 2) | ecosystem: Environmental > Aquatic > Deep subsurface > Groundwater | place: Rifle, Colorado... | reverse complement strand
AACAGGAAAAACAAATCAGGGCAAACATTGTGGCCACTGTTGCAGGTGAAAAAGCAGAAGAGAATGCCGGTAAAACTGCAAAATCGGTTTCTGATCAAATACTGGAATCAAAAAAGAAGTTGACCGCTGAAGAGAAAAAGCTGAAGGAGATGAGAAAATCAACTTCAACTTCCACTCCTGAAGAAATCAAAAAACAAGAAGGTATCAGGGATAATCTCAAAGAACAGCTCAAAATTCTCACCGGTATTGATGAAGAAAAAAAGAAAAAAACCATTGATGATCGAATTAAGGCTCTTGAAGAAAAGCTTAAAACGTTAAAAGGTGACGAATACAACCAGGCTATCAAGCAACTTATCTTGCTTGAAAAGCAACGTGACGTCCAGTCAGAAATGCTGGAAATGGAAAGAAAGATTGCCCTGAATAAGGGAATAACAAGTATTACAACCAGAAAGGCCAATGAAGATATAGCCCGTATGTTTGGTATTGATGTGAATAAAAAAACTCCAACAAAGAATAAGGCTGACTTTGAGGGAGAAAAAATGCATGCTAATTTAAAAAAACTGGACGATGAACAGACAAAAGCCGATGACAAAAAGAAAGAACGACAAAAACAGCTAATTAGTGGTGCCTATGATTTGACCAACCAATACATTGAACAGCTTGATCTTACCGAAAGTCAAGCCAGATCTTTGCAGGGAATGGTTGATGTCGCTGCAAACCTGGCAACTGGCAATTATATACAGGCTGCATTTAGCGCATTATCGTTAATTACTTCCGATACAAAATATGCTGAAATTTATGCTAAAGCGTATGCAAAACAATTGGAAGTAATCAATGGTCTTTTAGAAGATAACGAAAGACTATTAAATCAAAGCCTTAGAACAGGCGGACAAGATGAAGCCTATCAGCAACGACTCAATCTTCTTAAAAAACAAGAGGAATTGGACAAGCAGAACGTTGCAAACATGGAAAAGGCTTACGCTCGTGCGATACAAAAAAGAAACTCAGGAGCGTTTGGTATTTTTACTAGCCCTGTTGATGAAAGAAACGCACTAGAAAGAGCAAAAAAAGCACTTGAAGAAGTTCAGAATCAAATAGAAGACATAAAAACCGAGTGGGATGATTTTATCCGGGGTGGACTTACTGAAAATACTATAGCTGATTCGATTGCCCAGGGATTTCAGGATGGCAAAACAAGTGTTAAAGACTTCGCAGAGTTTGTAAACGACATGCTGTTTGATGCTGTCCTTTCGGTTTTTAAAGCCGAAATACTTGGTCCTGAAATTACAGCTCTCTCTGAATTTATAAAAGGCGCTCTTTCTGATAATGTGTTGAGTTCAGAAGATATTGCGAAGGTAAATTCTATGGCACAAGATATTATTGAAAAGAATAAACCTCTCTGGGATAGCTTGACATCTGCCCTAAATCTTTCAAAAACCGATACAAGCAGATCCCCGCTTACAGGATCAATTGCAGGTGCATCAGAAGAAACTATGAGTATGGTTGCCGGGCTGAATGTGACTTTGGTCAGAGACACAAAGATAAATCAGAATATCATGCAAGATCAGCTTGAATTGATGGATGCGAGCCTTGCTGTCTTTCAAACCATAGCCAATAACACAAAAGGTATTTCAAGGCTTGAAAACATTGAATATGAGTTGAAGTCCATGAATGAAAACATTAAAAAAATGCAATAATGACCATTGACGGCAACAATATAAAAACTCTGTACGGATTGAGCCTTTCTTATTTGGGCGATTATTACAATCAGCCTGCAAGAAAGAAAACCTTATCTGAACCTTCTTTTGATGCAAAAGACATCAAATTCGAATCAAAAGAACCTGTCATAACATTATTTGGAAGCTATCCGGATACCGCTGATTTGTTTTCGAAGATTTCGCTTTTTAGAAATTTAATCACCTCTGACCTGGTTCATATTTTCAATGTCTCGGAGCATTCGCAGATATTTTCCGGAGTTGTCACAGACGGAATCAGGGTAGATGTATTCAAGACAGTTGTAAAAATTACATTTAAAGTAACCATAACCGAATGAGCTGGAAGCTTGATAATATCGATTTCAATACTTACGGGGTGTATGTTTCAAAATCATCCGGTGTCCTTGATTTGCCAAAAATCGTTGATAAATCAACAGACTGGCTTGATTTGAATGGACGTGATTATTGGCAGGGAATTGCGGATGTGAAATTTGAAGATCGTGAGATAGTTTTGAGTTGCTGGATAAAAGCATCGGGCTATGCTCAGTTTAAAACGCGGGTTTCTGCATTCTTTACGGCTTTGGTTGCTGCAGGTGTCCGAAGCCTTGAAACACCTTACGGAAATACTATTGACATTAGCCTTCAGCAAGCTGTTCAGGTGACACGTAAGGGTTCGTATGTCAGTAGTCTTCAAATTGGGGTTTTTACCCTTCGCCTAACCGTTTCCGGTGATTCACAAACAAAGCTCATCACCATTTATAATGCGATTGGTGAAGTCCGGGCAGTGGTGAAATATGGTCAGGATGCTAAACTGTTTAGGGCACTTCAGGGAACTTCTGAGATTTCGTTTAGTTGTGAATTCAATTCCATTCAGTCTATTGGTCGCGGTGATTATATCATTTGGGAAGATGAAAAGTATTATTTACTGGAATACCCTCAAATCGATAAGCATAGCACGAACAAATATATCTATCGGGTCACTTTTACTCATCAGTTTTTTTTGCTGAAGGATATTCAGTTTATGGTTGTGGACCGGGCAGAGACTACGCTTTATGCCACAATGGAAGATGTGGTTGATTTGATCATTACCAACGCAAACCGTGCTTATTCAGGCTTATTTGTCAAAGGAACGGTTGATTCTACTGAATATCGGAATCATCAATTTAATAATGAAGATTGCTATACTGTTTTAAACCGGATTTGCAGTGATTATGAGCTTGAATATGAATTTAAGCCCGGAGTAGGTACGATTGTGATATCGGTTAAAAAGCAGATTGGATTTGCAACCGGAACGCTTTTCACATATGGTCAAGGTAATACACTGTACAAAATCAGCAGGGTTTCAACGGGTCGTGAATTGTTGGTTACTCGCCTTTATGCTTACGGATCGGACCGTAACATTCCGGCCAGTTATGGATTTCCACGCCTTAAATTAGCAACTGAGCCGGTTACCCGTGAATTCTTTGGGATGCATATCGAAAGGACTAAAATCTTTGATGATATTTTCCCTGAACGGACCGGGACTGTTACCAGTTACACCTATACCGAAAATGATCCAATTGAGAATTCAACTTATGTGATGGTTGATAGTGCTATGCCTTTTGATTTGAAAGAAAAAGACATCTCAGGAAATACGATTTATCTCATTTCTGGTACATCGGCTAAAATTCATTTCAATTCAGGAGCCTTGGCTGGGTTTGAATTTGAGGTGTTGGATTACGATCACAGTACCAAATCATTCTATCTGGTACCTTTTAAAGAAGTGAATGGTGAGATGTACCCAAATGCTACTTTGCATCCGGATGCTGGTGATGAGTACAAGATATTAGACATTAATTTACCTCAATCCCATATTGACGATGCTGAAGATCGGTTACAGGTTGCCGCTGATGCTCATATTGATGAATTTTCGAATCCGAAACCGACCTATACAGTTGAATCGAATCCTTTCTATAACCTCAATTATTTTCCCGGTGATACCGTAAATTTAACAGATACAGACTTCGGTATTGATGCTGAGATCAGGATTAGTGAGATCAGCAAAAACCTTTATTCCAACGTTTGCACAATCACACTTTCGTGGTTTATTGAAAAATACAAACGCTCACAACTGGCTCTGAAAGTTGCCAAACTGGAAATGAGTATCAAGGCTGCAAAACTTGATCAGGTTCAAACAATCAGGGGAGGCGAACAAACAACGCTTGAGCTCAAAAACACAATTCTGAATCCGCTTGACGAAAAATTCAAGGCTAACGAGATTGTCCGTGACGAGAGCCTTGACCCGCGCATGTTGGCGTATGATGCCGGGGTGCCTCAATTTTATATTGCCGGGGCGATGCTTACCGAGAATGTAGATGACGACGAGGATAAAATAAACATCTCTGCTGGAACGATCAGTATTACCAATTGGCGACTGGCAACCAAACAGCGCGAACAAATTACTACGGGCTATAATCCTACCCGGACATGGATTATACCCAACACAGACATTACGCTTGCAACGAAAGCGCTCTACTACATTTATGCAAAAGTCGATCTGACAGAGGAAAGTACATCTTGTACCATTGAGGTTGATCCGGCGCACATCGAGGTAAAGCGCGATGCCGGTTATTTGATGTATAAACTTGGATTTATATCAGCGGGGGAAGAATAATGAGACATGCAAGTTTGCTATGGGGAAATGTATCCTCATTAAATTCGATTTGGAAATTAAAGGGTATTGACCGAACAGGTTGGGCTGAAGGTAAAATTATGAAATTCGATGTTAACGGAAATCTGATTGTTGGAACAGATAGCTCCTACACCCTCCCCACCGCCACTGCCTCAGTTTTAGGAGGTGTAAAAATCGGTTCAGGGGTGAGTATCGATGGTGCAGGGTTAATTTCGGTAAGTACTAATTATGCCCCATCTTCAACAGTCTCCTTCCCCGGCTTTGGCACTTCGCACGTGCTGGCAGCTTATGGAGATCATGACCATAGCACAATTTACGCCCCTCTATCTGTTTACCCTGCCACTGGCCTAACTACCGGCTATTTGCCTTATAAAACTGCGGGGGTATTGGCCAATTCGCCGATTTGGACGGATGGAGGGTCAACGAAAATCACTGGCGCAGATGCTTCAACCTTGACGGGGACGGCAAACCCAACTGTCAGTACGACATTAATTGGAACAGGTACGTTATTTTTAACAGAGTTGATGATTGGAGACAGAATTACTATCAATGCCGAAACTCGAATAGTAACAGCTATTGGATCAAACACTAGTTTGACAGTAGATACTCCGTTTACAGACACACCTACTTCGACAATTACAAAAATACCTGTAGTTTTTTCGGCTCTAATAAGTTCTGGAACTCCAGGACTGATTGTTGGCAATTTAGGAACAGTTGGAATAGGGGGACCGCCAAATATTAGCTCCAGTTATAAATTAAGAGTACATGGGGCGATATGGGCCGATTCTTTTGCCCAGCTACAAATTTTGGATGGTACAGGAGGCGTGGGGCAAATAAGATACTACGATTCCGGGGCTACTTTAAACTTCAACGTTTACGGAACTCACACCTCGGAAAATGTAAAAGGAATCGTGCAAATTAAAAGTCAAGACTTGTCTTATTCATCACTTAGCACAACGATACTACACGCAGACGCAAATTTTATTGACAACCCCTCGCTGGTAATAAGAAGCAGAAATACTGGTGCAAATTCATATTTTTTGATGAATTATCATCACGATTCTGGTGCGTATTTTGTAACGAGCAAAAATACAGGAGGTGATGCTGGCATAAGATTTAAACCAAATAATATAGAAACCCTATATTTGAGTGACCTAGGAAAAGTTTCAATTGGCGGGATTGATCCCACCGCCTACCTTCACATCAAAGCCGGAACAGCCACGGCAGGTACTGGCCAATTAAAATTTGAAGCTTCCACCCTTGTAACTACTCCAGAAGCAGGGTTGATGGAACGTGATGCTACCAACTTATATTTTACACCCTCAGGTACTACCCGCAAAACTCTTACCTACAAGGAAGATGTAATCTGGAACCAAAACGCCAGTGCCCAAACTGCTAATATGTGGATAAACGGTACTGGGCAATTTGGTGGAAACATGACATTTGGCGAAACTGCAACTTCGCGCAGGACTGCTAATTTTATTAACACGGGTGGAAGTTTATATACAGGAGTTGAGTCTTCTGTGGGTGGGGGTGTATTTACTGGATCGTCTGCTTATGCCGGAATTGTTGGAACGGATAATGCTACAAATCTTCAATTTGGAACTAACGGAATTGTCAGGACTACAATAAATGCCGATGGCACAACCGATTTTCTTTCAACCGTAAATGCAACCGGCTATAAACTTTCAGGAGTTTCAACCTTTCTTGATTGGACTCGCACAGGCTATGCCGGAACTGCCGGGCAATACTTAAAATCACAGGGAATAAGTACAACTCCTGTTTGGACTGATTTTCCGGCCTTGTTTTCAGGAGCATATGCCGACCTTACCGGGAAGCCTACTTTGTTTTCGGGCAGCTATACCGATTTAATAAATGTACCGTCAACTTTTGCGCCTTCAGCACATACGCTCGATTCGCACTCGAATATCTCAATCACTTCAAAACAGACAAACGACATTCTGAAATGGGATGGTACAAACTGGATTAATGTACCGATACCTGCACCCGGATCAAGTTATTCATTCAGAACTCAATTAGGAGGGTCTTCTGAATCTACTGTGAATAATGGTGATGCTTTAAACTTTATTCAAGGCACAAATGTGTCAATTAGTAAAGCTACAAATGCTTACACTATCAATGTGCCTTACGCGGTTAGTTCTTATGATGGTTCGGGAATCCCCGTTTCGAATGGTGCAGGTGTATGGAGTTTTATTGCGAACAATTCAGCCAATTGGGACAAATATAATCAGTGGGATGGCGGCGCAACCGGATTAAATGCTGCAACCGGAAGGACTTCGTTAGGTTTGGTGATTGGTACAGATGTTCTTGCTTACCGTACTTTTGGCACTGCTGCAAATTCAGCTTCAACAGATTTCGCGCCTTCATCAACAGTCTCCTTTCCTGAAGCTCCTGTAGGAGGTGCACCTTATTACAGAGGCGGCGGTGGTTGGATTGCCCGCTCAGGTAGTTCAAGTCAAACATCCACCTATGTTCGGCTTTACGACACCGACACGTTTTACAAAGACATTACCGCTGCAACTACGTCGATTGCCGGTGTAATGACAGCCGCCGATAAAACCAACCTCGATGCAGCTTCCACAAATATGGGTAAGGTGAAACTGTTCGGAACGAGCACCTATGGTAATTTAGACCCATTCTTTTTTTCATGGAATACAAATGCAATATCATTAAATACAGATGGAAGTGTATCGCAAAATGGATTACTACCAATAAATTCGGGTGCTGTTTATACTGCTTTAGCATTAAAAGCTGACTTGGCAGGATGTGCTTTTACCGGCGCAGTAACCAACAATTCAACATTTACAGCAACTAACTTTATTCTGAGTTCAGATATTCGGCTGAAAACTGACATCCAACCAATTCAGGATTTAAGCTGGGTAAAGAATGTCAATTTAGTAGAGTTTCGGATGAATAACGACCTTAGCCGCCTGCGTTACGGGGTTCCTGCACAGGAACTTGAAAAGATTGTACCCGATCTGGTTTATACAGATAAAGCCGGTATGAAGTCGGTTTCATACACTGATTTGCTAATAGCCAAAGTTGCTTATCTGGAAGCCGAAGTTGAAAAACTTAAATTACAAATCCATGCCTAGCGTACCCGATACCAATACGTTTACTCTTCAGGATGTAGTTGCCGTTGTTGGCGGTGCTTCCCTATCGTCTTCATTTGCCAATTCGGTTGATGCCTATTTCGATGCCGCTTACAAAGGAAGTAAAGACCGGTTGAGTAATTTTCGAAATTATCAAATCCCTTCCGATGCAATAACAATACTGAACGTTGAATATGGCGTACCTGATATGGACCATTGGCGGGTCACTTATCAAATTAATAGTCTAGGTGGTTTTCTTTACAATGTGATAGGCGTATGTTGGGTATTCTCAATTCCGGGAACACCAACAATAAGTGATTCCGTTGCAGCTCATTCAAATTCGGGTGGTGGTTATGGTGTCGGAACTTACACCGATGATATGTACAATCCCGAATGGTCAGCAGCATCTATACGGGCATTTGCACGGACTACGGACAGTTCATCAGTTGTGTATTCACTCACCGAAGAATCAGCTCCATAAAAATATTTTATTTAACCAAATAATTAATCAAAATGGAAACCAAAATCAAGCGTAAAGAAGTCCAAGTTTTAACACAAAATAAATCAAACATGAAAAAATCAGAAGTATTTAATCTGCTCAACCTTTTAGAGCAAACAGATTTTAACAACATTCAAAATTCGACATTTCAATATGCAGTCCAGCGCAATGTTGACAGGCTCGAAAGCGAAGTGAAAACGCTCCGAAAGGTAATTGAAAACCTGAAGCCAGCCGGATTCAAAGAGTTACACGCAGAAATTTTGCCTATCATGGAAGCAGCCATGAAGGATGCCAAACCCGAACAACAGGCTGAAATCGAGAAAAAAACACTGGCAGAATGGGAAAAAGGCGAAGAATGGAAAAAACAGTCGGAAGCCTACCAGAAAGAAGTTGACAAATTGCTTGAATCGGACAGCGACATTGTGCTTTACAAAATCAAATTTTCAACGATTGAAAGTCTTGGGCTGAATCAAAGACAAATGAAAGCGGTTATGCCGCTGATAGAAGAATAAAACAACCGGCTTGAGTTTCTCAATCATATATTTTAATTAATGACAATACTTTAAGAGTCATATTATTGAATGTGTGTTTATTCTGCATCCTGACTTTTATATAGAATTTTGGAATATTAACAATCAAAATAATCAGCCATGTATTTATTCAAGAGAGTTTCAGACGGCGCAATGATCTACGGAGATAATGCTACGAGCATTTATCAAGGTCAGCTTTGGGTTTGCCCAACATCAGAAGATAAGGTTGAACTTCGAAACCTTGACGGTACTGTATTCAGAAATGAATTTGATGTAAAAGAAGTGTGCAAGAATGCAGAAGGTGATTTTTACACCGACATAGCTGACTTCAACGCTGTTTCAGGTACTTTTTTTTTTAGGGTAAGCGGAGGCGGAGTTGGCTCAGACGGTTTCTTGTACCTTCCAAATACAGCGACTGGCTTAAAAGTTCGCTTCGGCTACCGTGCCGGGTTCACGTATGCCATTGATCAGGAATTGATTATTGGCGGATTTTCAGGAGCAGAAGGGGTTGGCTGGGAAAACATCGGTGGACAATAATCAGTCAAATTTTAAAATCAAATAATCATGAAAAAACTTATTTTATTATCATTCATATCGATTTGCGTTCTTTTCGCAAGCGCACAACCACTAACAGCCCCCAAGGGCCTTAAAATAGGCAAAACACCTTCAGGTACTTCCGTAATCACAATTGATAGTTTGACTCAATATTCAACTGATGCTTACAGAATATTCAAAGGGGCAACTTTACTACAGCCATACATTCCTGATTTGTTTAAAGTTGGCGGAGTACAGACCACTTCTATAGGCAATAATATTATGAAGATGGCTAATCCTAATACAGTTAGTTTTCCTCAGTTTAACGCAAACAACACCATATCGCCACTTTCAGACGTACAAATGAGGGCTGCACTTAATGTGCCGCTTGCAACAGATTCGGTAACAGCGTCAACGCTTGTTGTAATGAAAGCTGATTCTTCTGGCACTACTCCCGGAAAATATGTAACAGGATATGATTTCAGGCTTCAGACAAACTACCTGAAGAAAAATAAATTCATGGAAGAAATGAAAGCTATTGGAAGCAATTTCAATAGTCAGGAAGTTAAATATTTCCCCGCAATGGTATTAACGCCGCTAGGAACAACAATAACGATGGTTGATGGGCGTCCATACCTTGAGGTTTTTTATGTATTCAGAACGGATACTGTCACAGGTGTTGGTTTTGTTCAGCAAACAGCTGGGAACTTTGTTGCGGACAAATATAATGGGTTCAAACTATTTTCGCTTAATACAGGAACAAACGCCGCAACTGTTATTGATTCCACTGCAAACGATGGAAATATATGGAAAACTACTGCATTCGGAAAAGGCTATAAAGCATTTGGTACGCAAAGAATCCTTACGCCAGGCGCATATTTAGTTATGGGTATCTGGAATACAAGTGATGCCTCCCCTGCAACCGTCCCTGTCATTTATAATCATGCAGTAATACCATCTTCAGCACAATTATTAAATGGTATTATTAAAACGGGGTCGTACCTAAGTACAACAAGTTATCTTCCAAATACAACTGATTTTGACACCAACAGCGCTGTTGGGACAAGTAGCGTTTACGGACTCTGGCTATACAAGTAAAATGAAAAAGTTAATGCCATTTATATTCCTGATTTGCAGCATTTCAGGATATTCAGCAAAATATTACTTCAGCACATCGGGTTCGGATAGTAATTCGGGACTGACAACGGGATTACCCAAACAGACACTGACCGCTGCAAATGCCTTGACGCTTGCTGCCAATGATTCCATATTATTTAAACGAGGCGACACTTTTTTAGGCTCTTTGACGGCACAAAGATGGAATATGGGATATGGCGCTTACGGAACAGGCAATAAACCTGTGATTAGCGGTTTTCAAACAATTACAGGATGGTCTGATCAAGGTAGTGGAATTTATCGGGCTTCAGCAACGGCTTCAGCCAGTTGCAACATGGTTACGGTTGATGGTGTTAGTAAAGCAATGGGCCGATGGCCTAAAACAGATTGGCTAACAATGACCACTTCTACTGGCCGAACTTCTTTCACTGATGATGAACTTCCCGCTTCACCTAGTTGGACAGGAGCTGAAGTTGTAATTAAAAAGAACAACTGGACAATTGACAGAAGCCTTATAACGAACCATTCAGGCACAACAATAACCTATACGTCCGGCTCAACAAATAATCCAGTTGCAGTAGATGGCCTTAAACAATACTTTTTTCAAAAAAGCCTGACAACATTAAGTCAGACAGGCACTACTCTTGGGGAATGGTATTGTGACGGCACATACCTTTATATGTATTTTGGAGCAAATGACCCTACATCATATGTAGTAAAGGCCAGTACGGTAACTACGGTACTTACAATAAATGGTAAAAATACCGTTGCCGCCAACAACCTTACAATCGAAGGCGGAAATTCTTACAATGTTTATATACCTGCTTCAGTCAATATTACTTTAAACAATTGCAGTATAAACTTTTCTGGAAACATAGGAGTATATGCACCGGGCAGTCCTCCTGTTACTATTGACGGTTGCAACATATCTGATTCAAACGGTTGTGGAATATACATGACCGGAAACGGTTCTATTATCAGAGATTGTGTTATAAATAATTCAGGTCTTTTGTCGGGCATGGGTGGTACAGATGGATTTTCCTACTGGGGAGTTCGAATCACCAGCACTGGTGGATTGGTCGAATATAACCAGATTACAAATTGTGGTTATTGTGGGTTGATGTTCTATAATAACAACTTCATTGTTCGATATAATAAAATTGATACTAACTGCTCCATACTAACTGACGGTGCATGTATTTATACGTTTATCGGTAACCCTGCGACAAGTTCAGGCCAAAGGGTGCATAATAACATCCTACTAAATGGCAATGCAAATGGGCTGTACAATGATAACAATGCGAACCACATTGAGTGGGATAACAATACTGTAATCAACATGGCAAAAAGTGGGATGCACATGAATGACCCTTATTTTGTCAATGTCCATAATAATACATTTTTCAATGCAGTTCTTACAGGAATTTCTATCCAAAATTTACACATGGGTGGTGGTTATGCTCACGATAACACTTTGAGTTCAAATGTTATCGCACAGGGCGTAAATACCGCCAGAATGACCTCACTGATTGATAATAGCACATTTACTACAGATGATTTCGGAACAAGCGACAATAATACGTTCGTGGTCGAATCAACCGGATTAAACGTTCATAAAGCAGAATGGGTATTGCCTAGCTACACTTTAAATAACTACACTTTTGCCGGTTGGAAAACCTTCACTGGTCAGGAATCTGAAACTATACTGAAGGCAAAAGTATTATCCAGTTTAAGACTTGAATACAACGACACTAAAAGTCCTATAACAGTACAGTTGGGTGCAAACTATAAAGGGATAACCAGCGATGTTGATTATACGGAGGTTACTTTACAGCCGTTCACATCCGTGTTGCTTTACCGTCAAGACCCTGATCCTGTGCCGGGTGATAGAGCAGCCGGAACTTACCATAAGAAAATGTTGGTATATCATAAACAAAGAATGATGTTTTAAAAATTAAATACCATGAAAGCAAAAGACATATTTCAGTATTGCCTTGCTTGCATCATTGTGATTGGAGAAATAGCAATGATCACGTTTTTACTTATTCTATGGATGAAAGGAGCCAGCACTACAGATCAGGCAATCGTTAATTTGATCTATGGCATAGCAATGGCGTATCATTCAGGATTTATGCTTGTTCTGGGATACTTCTTTGCATCCAATAAAGGTTCCTCTGAAAAGACTGAGATGATTCACAATTCAACACCTTTAGTTAAACCAAATGAACAAACTTAAAAATTACGCGCTGGCAATAACTGTCATTGCGGTTGCTGTTCTTGCTTTTCTGTATTCTTCCGAACACAAAGAGAAAGTAAGATTTAAGGCCAATCAGCGTTCACTTTTAAGTGAAGTAAAGATTTATAAATCGAAAGACAGCCTGAACGTGGCCAGTGTGAAAAAGTTGACTTTAAGCAACAAAGAATTCAAAGAATCCAATATAGGATTGGTTGAAACAGTCGAAAGCCTAAACCTGAAAGTTCGAAGGTTGCAATCAGCCAGCCAGACAGCAACAAATACCGCTTATGATGTTAAAATACAGATCAAAGATTCGCTGATTTATTTATCTGGAAGAACAGATACAATCAAATGTATCAAACATCTGGATAAATGGCTAACTATTGTGGGTTGTGTCCAGAATAAGCAGTTTTCTGGCATTATTGAGAGTAGGGATACCATTGAACAGTTCGTTCATCGTGTACCGCGCAAATTCCTGTTTTTTCGATACGGTACCAAAGCAATCAGGCAGGAGGTAATAAGCAAAAATCCATACACGAAAATCGTTTACACCAAATATATTGAACTTAAAAAATAGGTTATGGCAAACTTTGAAAAGGCTTTATCACATGTACTTCAGAATGAAGGCGGTTATGTGAATGATCCGGATGATAAAGGCGGTGAAACAAAATACGGAATTTCAAAAAGAAGTTATCCAAAAGAGGACATAAAAAACCTCACTATTGACCGGGCAAAACAAATCTATAAGTCCGATTTTTGGGATAAAATAAAAGGTGATTATATTCAGAATGACGAACTGGCCCTGAACGTGTTTGACTTCGCCGTGAATGCCGGAGTTGGAACTTCAGTAAAAGCCCTTCAGGAAGCTTTGAATATTTCGGATGACGGAGTATTAGGAAACGGAACACTTTCAGCAATGGCAGTGATCAATTTTCCAGACCTGATCAAGCGTTTCGTAAAATTTCGTAACTTACACTATGTTGACATTGTGATCAAGGATCCTGTTAAAATAAAGTATCTAAAAGGGTGGATTTCGAGGTCTTTTTTATAAATAGTTTATAAACGATTTTCAAAAAACGCTGAAAGCCTTACCAATAAAGCGAGATAGAACATTGGCTTTCTCATTCGTAATGAGCAGGTCGGCGGTTCGAGTCCGCCAAAAGGCTCTAGTATAAACAGAGGTTTCAAAGGAATTTGAGACCTCTGTTTATTTTCATATTAAATCAAAAAATGCTTAATTTGCTGCAATTAGTTTATAAATAGTTTATAAATCAAATGGCAACATTTAAAGCGGTTATTCTCAAAGGTGACATACACATCAAATCAGACGGTACTGCCAACATCAAAATCAGGATTACTCACAATCGAAAAGCAGACTACATTAGTACTGACCTTTATGTTACTCCTGACAAAACAAAAAAAGGATATTCAGCCGGAAGTAATTCGGAGTATGTTGCTGATCGCATAACGGACTACATTAGCAAATATCAAAAAGCATACTTGAATTTAGGTGATAAAGCTAGATTATTGACCGTAAAAGAACTCAAAAAGGAAATAACTGAAGAAAAGAAAAATGAAATTGATTTTATTCAGTTTACAGACAACTACATGAAGCAACTTGAATCACAGGGTAAGGCTGGAAGCATCCGTGCAGTTCGTGGTTTTCTGGTCAATTTGAAAGCTTTTTCCCCTACCCTATACTTTCATCAGATTGATTCAAGATTCTTAACCAGCCTTGAAAATTACCTCAAAAAACGAGGCATTGAAAACGGCGTGCAAAGTTATATGTCACGCTTTCGGGTTATCTTCAATAAGGGCCGCGAACACTATAATGATGATGACCGGGGATTGATGCGAATTACCAACTATCCGTTTAAGAAATACAAGATCAGACAGCCCGTCACGATGGCTCAGGATAGCTGTTTGACGGTTGAGCAAATGCGAATGTTTATAAACTATAAACCTGTCTCAGATCGCCCAAAATTGGCAAAAGACATGTTTATGCTTCAATTCTACCTGATTGGAATAAATACCAAGGATTTATTCTTTGCTGCAAAGCCGGTAATAGGAAGATTAAGGTTTGACCGCTTTAAAACTAAAAGGGAATATTCAATCAAGCTGGAGGCTGAAGCTATTGAAATCATTGAGCGACATAAAAGCAAAATCAGACTTCTAAACGTTTCTGATTCATATACTGACTATCTCAACTTCCAGAAGGCTGTTAATGTAGGACTGAAGGCTATTTGCAATTCACTTCACATAGAGTTTGAGGTAAAAAGAACACCTGAAGAAATTGCCAATAATGTAAGACTTGATTTTCCTGAAAAAATAACCTCAAATTGGTCACGTCATACCTGGGCCACAATTGCCAGGAATGACTGTAAAATCAATAAGGATGACGTTGCGCTTTGTCTTGGGCATGAAGATAAAGACAATAAGGTCACTGATATGTATATCAAATACAACTATTCAATCATCGATGAAAGCAACCGAAAGGTTATTGATTTGATTTGTGGCGTAAGTGCAGTTCAATAAGTCTGTTTGCCACATCATCAGTAATATTTTCAGGCATTTCAAATTCAGGATAATTATTAAAGAATTCCGGCGCATCTTCTTCATATTCTGATTCTGATCCGTGCTCAATTTTAAAAGGCACCCAAACCGGACCATTCTCTCGGTATTCCAATTTACTTGTCTTTTGCCATTTCTTACCGTCCACGTTAATTTCATCAGGCAACCGGAGCAATAGACTGGTTATTTTATATTCATTGAATACCGGGCAAAAATGGAGTTTCTTTTGACTGCTTTCTTCGGTGAGTATATTCAGGATCCTTCGCTTGTCGATCTTCCATGTAGTTTCGTTTGTGAACTTTCCGTAATCGTACCAATAAGGTCCAAAACTCTGATCAACGAACCGGCCAACTGATTTTAGTTTGTGACATCCCCACTCTGAAGCATCGCAGAATCCCTGTTTATCGTATGACTTCTGATATTGTTTGTAGCAATCTTTTACTTCCTGAAGTGAATAAAAAACCTCATTTCCCAAATAAACTGTATCGTTTATGCTGAATGTCGTTCCGCTCCATTTCCGGGTATAATGATGAATGATATTGAAATGCTCCCATTTTAAAAACAATTCTTCAACACTGTAAATTTCTAGTTTAAAATCAATCGATTCCTTGAAATAATCAAATTCACGGCCATGTTTCAGTACCAGGCTGAAATCCTTCGACCGTGATTTTTTGAACGATATTTCGAGGTGGAAAACCATGCTATTTACTGTATTGCATTGAGTATTTAAACTTTCCATTGTCACAAGCGAAATACAACACGTTTACCATCATTGTATTAGGATCAAACTTTAATCCGTCACTATTCGAGAATGTTTCAACCGTGAATACTGCGGTATCGTGAGGTTTTATGCTGTAACCTTTATATTTAAAATTGTCATTTAGAGTAAACCTAACGTTATCAAATTTCAGATCAGAGTTATTTATCACATAAAATGTACTTCCACTGAATTCTACTTTGCCCGGAAATTCCTTATATGAACTTTCACATGCAAAAAGGCATACGACAAACAGCAATAGTAGATATTTCATTTTAATTGGCTTTATAGTTTATTTAATTGGTTATCAAATGTCGCAGGATATTCAATTCCTTTTGATTTGCAGAATAAGGTGAATTCAATTAGAAATTCTTTTTCATTCTGATGTTTAACTTTCTTATAAAGAATCCTAAGTCTATTGGGAGAATGCCATGCAATTTGATTCAGATATTCATTATCGAAATGATCATACATCCACCTAAGACACTTTTCATATTCGGATATTGCCTTTTCAATTTTGCCAGCTTTTTCAAAAGAAATTCCTTTATTATTAAATTTCCAAATAGGATTATGAATCTTTTCCCACTCTCTATTCCACTTTTCAAGTTCTTTTGTTTTTTGACTTAAATTTTTAAAGAAATCATCCATAATTATTCGTTCTGTTTAGTTTATGTTCCCTACTTCGTATTATAAACGAAACAAACTCTTTGAATTTCAATAATGTCGCTTTTGTAAATCTTGAACCGTGGATAGTTCGGACTTACACACCATAAAATATCTTCATTTTCGGAATCATGTTCAATTCTTTTAATCATACGATCATCAGATGTTATAATCAGATAAATTCTTTCTGTATTCAGCGTATCATAGTTGTTCATTAATCTGACCCCAATAATTGCACCTGGGCTAATTTCAGGTTCCATCGAAGTTCCGGTAACTGGTAAAATATTTTCAGCAATATCAACTCCGGGCAATCCAGATATAAAACCATCAGGCTTTGATGCCCCAATTATATCTTTAATACTCCTGCCAGCCGATACGGGAAGATTCCAAAACGGAACCTCTTTGCCGTAAATCGGAATTGATTCGTTTAACTCAATAATAGCAGTTTCCCCAATTAATTGAGAAACTGAAACACCCAAAGCATTTGCGATATTTTGCAACTTTGACAGTGTAATATCATTTTCTCCTGCCTCATAAGCTGAAATCATTCGCTTTGAAACGCCACTTGAAGCCGCAAGTTGGTCAAGTGTTGTTCCTTTTTCATTTCTTAAGTCTTTTAATTTCAGCATATTAAAAATATTTTTAAAAATGTTGCAAAATATTTCATTTTATATTGCGATATGTCGCAACTAACATTTATATTTGAACCATTATTAAAACGAATTATAAATCAAATGTAATTCAAATTAAACAATCAATAAAGGTAATAATTAATCCAAAATGGAAAAGAAAGATATTGAGAAATTAAATGCTCACCTAAAGAAAGGTGACCAGAAGGCAATCTGTGAATTGACCGGGCTATCTAACGTTACTGTTAATAAGTTCTTTAACGGAAACGAAGATAATTTGACTGATGATAGCATTACTAAAATCGTTGTTGCCGCAAAAAAGGTTATTGACAAACGAAGCCAGTTGAATAAGGCTAATGCCAGACTCATTAACTCCCTATAATCATGGAACTCCCAGCCGGATTACTCCCCGAAGATTGCAACATTGAACTGTTTGCAAATCCTGACCAGTTCGGGAAATGCCTGTTTGTTGAATATGGTCAAACACGACCATTTCATGAATTACCCATCGAAGTGATCCCATCGCTTTATAGTGAATGTTTTGCCGACAAAAAGGCGGTGAAAGCTTTACGAAATATGGGTGTTAAGTCTGAAAACATCGTTGAGCAATACAACTATTGCAACCGTGGACAATTAGACTCAATACCAGACATTTCATCAAGCTTAAAATTAACACGCGAGTTCGTTGATTGTGGTAAGCATGGCAAATGTGAAGGTGAAGGCATTGTTTGCAAGCTTGTATTTTGTAGTGTAAAAATTACTCATCGCGAACTTCAATGCCTTCGGCTCAACAACAAAGGCAAATCTTATGCAGAGATCAGGTGCGAAATGGGTTTCAATAGCCAGAATTCGGTGAACAGTCTGATGAGTCGCTTACGCGATAAATTTTCTGCAACAAGCAAAACAGACCTGTTAATAAAAGCACACCAAATCGGAATAGTATGATTTACGAATTATCAGAATTTCAGATTCTATCCCTGATGGAAAAGTCAGGTGAAATATATGCAAACAGGATGCTTGCAGAATTGGGATTGATGAAAAGCCAGCTTTCGCAACGGGAGTCTTTCCGCAAATATGGAGAAACAAACGTGCGGAGATGGAAACGGGAAGGCAAAGTTAACCCACACAAAAAAGGTGGTATTATCTACTACAATGTATTTGAATTGGAATTGATGAAAAACAAAAACGAACTAATTGAAAAGCATTTTAACCATGAATGAGAACGACAGAAAACTGATAAATAAAGGCATTGTTGCTGATGACTGGAATCAATTATCAGAGCTTGAAAAACAGGCAGAATCACCGGAAGCGAAAGAAATATTGCACGCTCGAATGATTCACCTATACAGAAAAGAGGAAGCATTTGCAGATCAATTATAAACAAGGCAGATAGTTTTTTTTGGTACTTAATTATTGATTGAATTTTTGTCCGGTTGGTCACCGGACAAAACAGCGGGTTAGAGAAGTGGCCATCTCGCAGCTCTCATAAGGCTGAGATCGGAGGTTCGAATCCTTCACCACGCTACAATTTTATAATATTATTTGCCACAAAAACAGCCTGATAGGTCTTTCGGGTACGTCACGGGCTTTTTTTTAGAAATCAACTAATCACTCTATAAATTAAACTTAATGGAAACAATAGCTAAAATCTGCTTTTGTGCAATAACCGTTGCATTATTTATCTATCTGGTAATGGTTGGAATTGACCTTTTCAATTACCTGTTTAGAAATTATCCTGCTGATGGCAAATCAGAACTTCACAGCCGTTATCGTTATGAGGTCGCTGAAAAAATGAAAAACGATGATTCAGACTTAGGAATTTTCATGAATTAATAACCCTATAAAAATCAAGATCATGTTTGGATTTACTACAATCAGAAAAAGTAAAGTCGAAAGACTTCAGGCTCAACTAGCCACAGAAAGAATTAATGTCAGTCAATTAACTGACGAAGTCTCCATGTTTCGGAAAGAGAATAAGATTCTCCGGGAAGCAAATGTAGGGCTTTATGAAAGGGCATACAGGAAACGCGATGCAAAAGGTCACTATTTACCTCTTACAAAATAATTTAAAGTCATGGGAAATATTCCAATTAAAGTTGAAGAACTGAATAAGATGAAGGCTTTCGAGATACTCGATAGCGACAACATCCGCAGTAGGTTCATTGATAAGTACAACCAGATTCATAATTCAGAAGATGGTGAGATGTTCTACGAATCTGAAAGATACAACTTTCAGAAGTTACTAAGCAACTCGAAGGATTTGAAAGAATGTACGGGATTCTCGATCTATGGCATCCTGATGGACATTGCCGCAATGGGATTAACTATTACACCAGACACAAAGCCTCTTTTGTACATCCTGACACGGAACGTAAATGTAGGTGTTAAAAACAATGATGTCTGGGAAAAACGAGCCTACATTCAGATCAGCCCTTACGGTGAGCTTGCACTTCGTATTCAGGCCGGACAAATCCTTTATGTTGACCGTCCGGTTGTGGTTTACGATGGCGACATCTTTCAGCCTGGCATAAACGAATACGGACGAAAGTTTGTAAAGTATATGGCCGCAGTTCCCCGCAAATCAAAAAACATCATCGGTTCATTTATTGGACTTACCCGTCCGGATGGCTCAATTGATTTCTTCTGGATGATGGATGAAGAGATTGAACGTCTGAAAAAAGCATCCAACAAACAAAATAAAGGCGATTCATCAGGGAATAAGGCCAATGCTCTTTACACCGCAAACGATGGACAAATCGACATTGGTTTCCTTGAAGCCAAAACCCTGAAACACTCGCTGATGGTTTTCCCGAAAATAAAGATCGGCCAGTTTACTACCCTTCAGCAATTCGAAGATGAACCAAAGCCCGGAGACTACGGATTAAGCGCGGCAGATGTGAAAGAGTTCAGTAGTTCAAAACCTGAAATTCAATCATTCGCTGAAGAGCCCACAGGCGACGAACCCGAAGGTGTGACAATTGACAGTGAAGAAATCTTTTAAATAAAAGTCATGGAAAGTACAGAATTAGCAGTCAAAAAAGAACAGATTGATAGCCTTGTCGTTCAGACCAATGAAGCTATCACAGCAAATCAAATCTCTGCAACACGTGCAAAACAAGCCGGATTTGCATTGATTGACGAAATCAGTGAAATGGGCATGTCGGATGAAATGGACGAAAAATGTAACCTGATGCTGGTTAAGATCAGAAAGACAGGAGCTGCCATGCTCGACCGCCGTAAGCCGATCACCCAGATGTTTGATACCTTGAAAAAGGTTTTCACCGGGTTTGAAAATGATCTTGACCCGAAAACAAACGGATCGGTTTACTTCCAAATTCAGCAAGCCCGCGACATTTACGCCGCTGAAAAAGCTGAAAAAGCAAAACAAATCGAACTCGAACGTCAAAGATTACTTGCTATCGAAAATGAAAAGGTAGATGTCCGGTCAAAAATAAGCCTTGCACTGAATGAGTATTTCGAAACTCACCTACAGATGTCAATTGACATGCTGTTGAATTTCTTCAACAAAGCAAATCTTTCAGATTTCAACGAAAAGTCACTTTCAATAAAAGCCTTTCCGGTTGTTTATGACCGTAAACACTTTGACCAGTTTACAAAGTCTGTCAGTGTCATTTATATTGACCAGAATACAATCACCTCAATCATCGATGAAACCAAATCAGAAGAAACATTTAAGATGTTCGCTGAAATCTATTGGAACAAAATAGATGACTTGAAACTGAACCTAGTTGAAAAGTTGCCCGGAAAGCTTCAGGAACTTCAACAGATTGCTGAAGCTGAAAAAGCTAATAAAGAAGAGGCTGACAGGCTTAAAAAACAACAGGCTGACCGTGAAGCTGAAGAAAAGCTAAAACAGCAACAAGAGGCTGAAAACCGAAAAAAAGAAACTGAATTGAAAGTTGGACAGGAAAAGTCAACTGCTCAGATGCAAAACCTGTTCGATGCAACTCCGGTTGAAACGGTCAATACTTCTCAGGTTCGAACTGGTTACGAGATCACTGTTACCCATCAAAAAGGATGGCTCGAAATCTTTAACTTCTGGTGGATAAATTCAGGTCACGATTTGCCTATTGATGAAATCGGGCGAAAATCACTCGACCAGATGAAAACATTCTGCCAAACCTACGCCGCCAAAGAAGGGGAAAAGATCACTTCTACATACGTGAAATACAAGGAAACTTTCAAAGCAGTTGCAAAAGCATAATGAAGGATCCCTACTACTCACGGACGGAAGTTTCAAACAGCGATTTATCGACTCTGAAATACCTCTTAAATGGAGGTAATAAGTTCGATCCTTTCGAGGCCTATAAATTTGGGACATTGCTTGACTGTATGCTTACCGAACCTGACAAAGTGAATTTCTACAATTATACCTGTTCCGGGGAACAATACACCCCGGAACAATTTGAACAGGCCAGACAAATGAAACGGGCATTTTTTAAAGATGATTTAGCTCGAAGGATGCTCGAAAGAGCCGATACTCAGGCGATCATGTTCCGGGAAATGCAAATTGAATTTGAAGGCTTTGAGTTCACTCTTCCGGTTCGTTGCAAATGGGATATTTATATGAAGCACCTCAATTGGGGTGGAGACATAAAGTCAACCACTGCAACCAGCCAAAAGCAATTTGAAGAAGCTGCCAGACACTTCGATTATGACCGTCAAAGAGCATTCTATATGGACATTGCCGGAAGCAATCAGGATATTCTAATCGCAATCTCAAAGGTCAACTTTCAGGTCTTCAAAATACCGATTAAAAGAGGTGATGCATTATTTCAGTCCGGTCAGGATAAATACAGAGAATTAGCTTTTCAATATTGGAACTTAATCGCTTAAAAGCATGAAACTTAAAATCTTAAAGCCATCAGATAAAGAGAAGGTAAAGGAATATATTGACAAGTTGCCTGATAAGAAATTCACCGTTGAAATCAAACAAAAGCGTGAAATCAGGTCGCTCAGTCAAAACGCTCTTTACTGGCTTTGGCTCACCTGCATCATGGCTGAAACCGGAAACGACAAAGACTTTTTGCATGAGTATTTTGGAAAGAAGTACTTACCGAAAGAAAGCCGGATCATCTGTAGAGAAAAAGTTGAGATAACGGTTTCAACAACCGGATTAGACACACTTCAATTCACTCACTACCTCAATCGGGTTCAGCAGTTTGCAAACGTAGAATTTGGGATCATACTGCCAAATCCGAACGACTTACACTTCAAAGAATTTTACGAAACCTATAAAGATTTTATCTGATGTCAAGAAACCGTAAATCAGTCTATTCCGTCCGTGAAGCCGTTGAGATGGCCTTTCGAAAGATGGATTCAAAGTTTCACTCAATCAGGCTTTGTCAAGCCGTTCGTGAAATTACTGCCCGTCCGTTCCTGATGGACGGCTCTATCCTTCGCCGCTTACGTGAAGCCAGAGAAGATGATCCTCAAACATTCGGATATATCTGCGAAGATAATGAAGCCGGAATTTACCGGAAACAACCGCTAAAAGTGGCGGAATTAGTATAAATCAAAAAACCATTTCAGTTATGGACAAAAGAACAGAAACGCACAAATTGAAGTGCAACTTCAGTGATGAAGAGTTACTAAACTTAGGAGAACGGCTCGCAATCCTTCAACAGGAAGCTGACCAGATCGAAGATGAAAAGAAATCTTCAGTTGCCCATTTTGCAAGTCAGGCAAAGATCAAAAAAGAAGAAATCAGCATGACAGCTACTCAGGTGGCCAACAAGTATGAGCACCGTAACGTGACCTGTGAAGTAAACTACCATTTCCCAATCAAGGGAAAGAAAACCCTTATCAGGGAAGATAACGGTGAAAGTTGGGTTGAAAACATGTCAGATGTGGATTGGAATATTTGGAATGACAAGATCGTTCACCTGGAATGTGACGTGAAAATGCACACTCCATCGGAAGGCATGAAAACCTACACTCACCGTGAAAGGCCGGAACTCACTTTTGTTGAACACATGACCACTTCTGACATTGAAAAGACTCAGGGAAAACTGTTTGCCGATGATGAACTGGAGCTTGGTCAGGCACCGGAAATGGAAGAAGTGTTTGAGGAGGAAGTTAAATCATTTGATGCAGAAAATTGATCATGCAAATCAGCCCTATATTGAAAAGAAAAGCATTATATCAAGAAATGCTAAATGCTTTAAAGTTAATTGATTCAGATACTAAAATGGAATTTCCATTTTCAAAGTTCATTAAAACTACCCGAAAATATAGGGCTGATTTCTTTTTACCAAATCTACGATTGATAATTGAAGTAAATGGGGGTCAGTATAATCAGGGAAGGCACACCAGAGCTGGCAAAATTAAGAATCAGGAATACACTCAATACGAAAACGACTTAACAAAATTGAATTTAGCTCAATTTCATGGGTATAGGGTATTTCAGTTCACTTATCAAATGATGGAGCGAAAAGATCATTTACAGCTTATCGAAAAAATTTACAAATCTACATGCAAACGATAATTGAAAAAAACGGGTATCTGTTCATCGTGTTCAACTACAAACCACATTTAGTTGAAGCGGTAAAAGGTTTGGCTGGAAGAAGGTGGGACCCGGTTTCACGGTCATGGAAAGTTCCGGTTTCGAGCCGCCAGATGGTTGAACATTTTGCCAGCCGTTACGGGTTCACTTTTGCCGAAAAAAATAGACCAGCAGAAAAGGAAAACTTCATCATTCCTGCACTTCCTGCACTGAAAATCAACATCCCATTAAAAATGAAACTGTTCGATTTTCAAACTAACGGAGTAGCCTATTGCCTTGATAAAAAAAGGTTGATTGTTGGTGATCAACCCGGATTAGGTAAAACGGCTCAGGCAATAGCAACGGTAACGGCTGCAAACGCTTTTCCTTGTTTGGTTATTTGTCCATCTTCTTTAAAGCTGAACTGGCAACGGGAATTCCACATGTGGACGGATAAAAAAGCCATGTTGTTAAGCGACAAGAATAAAGACACATGGCCAATGTTCGCACAAACAGGAAGTAACCTGTTTGAAGGTTCGGTTATGAACCACGTATTCATTGTGAACTACGAAAGTCTGAAAAAGTATTTTGTTGCATCGATTGACAAGCAAGCCGATACTCCATTGAGGTTGAATCACATCAAATTCAAGCAAATTATCAACCTTTTCAAATCGGTCATTATTGACGAATCGCACCGCTGCAAGGACTTAAAAACACAGCAAACGAAGTTCGTTAAAGGCATATCGCACGGCAAAGAATGGATTTTAGCGCTCACGGGAACTCCTGTTGTAAACAAGCCAAAGGATTTAATTAGTCAGCTTGGAATAATTGATCAGTTAAACGAATTTGGTGGGTATAACCACTTCGTAAAGAAATACTGTGATGATACATACGGAAACGGTTCGAATCTGAAAGAACTCAACTATGTGCTTTCAAAAACCTGCTTTTACCGGAGAGATAAATCAGAAGTATTAAAAGACCTTCCAGCCAAAATGCGACAGGTTGTATTGTGCGAAATAGCAACCAGAAAAGAGTATCACGATGCTTTAAAGGATTTGGAAGAATACCTAAAGAAATACAAACATGCCACGGATGATCAGGTGGCCCGGTCCATGAAAGGCGAGGTTATGGTTAAAATCGGAGTTCTGAAGAATATCTCAGCCCGTGGAAAAATCGCTGATGTGGTTGAATATGTCAATGATGTAATTGATTCCGGTGAAAAGATTGTCTTGTTTACCCATTTGCACGATGTCCAGAAAAACCTGAAATCTCATTTTCCCAATGCACTCACAATTTTGGGAGAAGATGACGGAGTTACCCGTCAGCGAAACGTTGACCGTTTCCAGAACGATCCTGAAGCCAAAGTAATTCTTTGTTCAATAAAAGCTGCAGGTGTTGGAATTACTTTAACCGCAGCATCCAGAGTTGCATTTGTGGAATTACCCTGGCACCCTGCTGACAGCGAACAGTGCGAAGACCGATGTCACCGTATCGGTCAGGTTGATTCGGTTCAGTGCACCTACTTTCTTGGAAAGAATACGATTGATGAATGGATTTACCAGATCATCAATGATAAACGTGCGGTTGCCAATACCATCACCGGAGCGAAGGATGATGTTGAGCAATCGGTTATGGATGGAATTATTAACCTTTTTACAATGAAATTATGAATAAGTACAAAACAAAAGCAGCAGTTGAAAAACTATTGGGTGTTACAGTTGAACAAAACGGTAATTCGTTTTCTTATAAAGGCTCTTTATACCTCAGGGGTACTCAGATCACAGCACTACCTGAAAACCTGAATGTGGGAGGCTCTTTAGACCTCAGGGGTACTCAGATCACAGCACTACCTGAAAACCTGAATGTGGGAGGCTCTTTAGACCTCAGGGGTACTCAGATCACAGCACTACCTGAAAACCTGAATGTGGGAGGGTATTTAGACCTCGAAGGTACTCAGATCACAGCACTACCTGAAAACCTGAATGTGGGAGGCTCTTTATACCTCAGGGGTACTCAGATCACAGCACTACCTGAAAACCTGAATGTGGGAGGCTCTTTATACCTCAGGGGTACTCAGATCACAGCACTACCTGAAAACCTGAATGTGGGAGGCTCTTTATACCTCAGGGGTACTCAGATCACAGCACTACCTGAAAACCTGAATGTGGGAGGCTCTTTAGACCTCAGGGATACTCAGATCACAGCACTACCTGAAAACCTGAATGTGGGAGGCTCTTTATACCTCAGGGGTACTCAGATCACAGCACTACCTGAAAACCTGAATGTGGGAGGGTATTTAGACCTCGAAGGTAA
>Ga0209728_1000647_pt1 | contig 25853 bp, 39 predicted proteins | sample RifGroD1_FD_183997 | JGI IMG/M metagenome (GOLD analysis project Ga0209728, IMG submission 183997) | Groundwater microbial communities from Rifle, Colorado, USA - Groundwater D1 (SPAdes) (version 2) | ecosystem: Environmental > Aquatic > Deep subsurface > Groundwater | place: Rifle, Colorado... | reverse complement strand
AGCTCATGGTTTGATACGTTTTGAACATGGAAAAATGTCGACCAGGAAAGGCGAAACCGTCAGCCTCGAGGAAGTCCTAAGTGGGGCGGTTTCAAAGGCAAAGGCGATTATTGACCGTTCCGAAACCGGTCGGGGGCTAGATAGTCACGAAAAAGAAAAAGTGGCCAAAGCGGTTGGGATTGGCGCCGTCAAATACTTTGACCTGATGCATCAGCCGGGGACCGACATCATTTTTGACTGGGAGAAGGTTTTTGTTTTGGAAGGCAACTCCGCCCCTTACCTTCAGTACACGGTCGCCCGGGCCAATAGTGTCTTGGAAAAAGGCAGCCAGTCGCTTCCCGAAGGTAAAATCGCCCTGAATCCGGAAGAGCAGGCGGTTCTTCGTGGTTTAACCAGATTTTCTGAAATTATTGCGATTGCCGCCAAAAGTTATTCCCCCAACCTTTTGGCCAATTATTTATTCGACTTGGCCCAAAAATACAATAACTTTTACGCTCACCATAGAATTTTAGGTAGCGAGCGCACGAAAAATGGAATTTTGAGTGATAACCAGCACAGGCTGGCTTTGACTGCCGGCGTGGCTCAGGTCCTCAAAAACGGCCTTGGAATTTTAGGAATTGATACCCCCCAGAGAATGTAGTTTATTTGGGTAATTGCCAACATTGATTGTATAATTGCCGAAGAGTATGAGATTTTCCAAAAACACACTTAAGAATGGACTGAGAGTGATCACGGTTTCTCTTCCCAATCTTGAATCCGCCACGGTGACGGTTTGGGTTAAAACCGGCTCCAGAATGGAAGAGAATAGGGTGGCCGGAATCAGCCATTTTTTGGAACACATGGTCTTTAAGGGCAGTAAAAAACGCCCCACGGCCAAAGAAATCGCCGAGGAAGTTGACGCCATTGGTGGAGAATTTAATGCAGCCACCAATAAAGACTGGACGAATTTTTACATCAAAGCCAGAGCCGGAAATTTAAGTACCGCTTTCGACGTTTTAGCCGACATGGTCCTTAACCCCATCCTGGCCGAAGAGGAAATAGAAAGAGAAAAGGGAGTCATTGTCGAAGAGATCAGGATGTATGAAGACACACCCATGTTTAGGATAGGGGATGTTTACGAACAATTGGCTTTTGGGAAGACACCTCTGGGTAGGGATATTATCGGCAGCGAAAAAACAGTGACCGGGTTAAAAAAAGATGATTTCGTTCGATATAGAAATAAATATTATTATCCTGAAAATATGCTTTTGACTGTTGCCGGTGGGGTCGACGAAAAACAGGTTCTGGCTCTGGCCGGGCAGCATCTGGGCCAGCTTAAAAAGGCCGCCAGGTCCGTTTCCCAACCTTTAGCCTTCAAAAAACAGCAAAAGAAAGCCCAGGTAAAACTCCATTCGAAGAAAAAAGAGCAGGCCCATTTTATTTTGGGCTTTTTGGCTGAAGGCAGAAAGTACAAAGGGAAACTGATTCAGGCCGTTCTGGCCTCAATATTAGGCGGCGGTATGAGTTCCAGGCTTTTTAGCGAGGTCAGGGAAAGAAGGGGTTTGGCCTACTCGGTCAGGACGAGTGTCGAAAGGTACGAAGACACGGGCTATATCGGCACTTATGCCGGCGTTGACGTGGCCAGAATAGACGAGGCGATTAAAGTGACCTTAAACGAACACTATAAACTAGCCAGCGGGGAAGCTCCTATCTCGGCCAAGGAGCTGAAAAAAGCCAAGGAGTATATCAAAGGTCACCTGGCGCTGTCTCTGGAGGATACCAAAGATATCAACTATTTCTTTGCCGACCAGGAACTTTATCTTCCAAGAATTGAAACTCCGGAGGCTATTTTTAAAGGGATTGACAAGGTGACAATTGAAGAAGTCATTGCCGAAGCCAAAAAGATCTTTCGGCCGGAGAAATTGAACTTGGCGATTATCGGTCCCTACGGCCGCGGCCGTCCCGAAAGATTTCAAAGGCTTCTTAAATGAAAGGGTTTGAATTTCCAATTATCGGCACGAAAGTTTCCGGTCTTGATAAAAAATTTGATTTAAATTCTCCTTCCGGAAGAAAGCAATATTTTAAGGCAAAAGCGGGCAGCGAGATTGACGACATCAAAGAATATCTTAAAAAAGGAAGCTTTGTTGCCTATCTTATTGGCAAGAAAAACTCCGGCAAGGGGACCTACGCGAAACTTTTTACGGAAATTTTTGGCGAAGATAAGGTCGTCCATCTTTCGGTGGGGGACTTGGTCCGGGAGGTTCACGGCAATTGGGCACGTTTTTCCAAAAGCAGCGCGTATGACGAGCTTAAAAGAATTTACCGGGGCTATATGTCATTTGACGACGCCGTTAACGCCCTTTTGGGTCGGAGTACGGAAAAGCTTCTCCCGACCGAGTTTGTCTTAGCCCTTCTTAAGCTCAAGATTAAAGAACTTGGTGGGAAAAGCGTCTTTCTTGACGGCCTTCCGAGGGAGAGCGACCAGATTTCCTATTCCTTGTATTTCAGGGAACTGGCGGGCTACACCGATGCGGCCGATCTTTTTGTTCTTATCGATATTCCCGAGAGCGTTATTGACGAGAGGATAAAATATCGCGTGATTTGCCCCCTCTGCAACACCTCCAGAAATAAAAAACTGCTGATTACCAGCAAAATTGAGTCTGACTCGGCCGACAATGAGTTTTATCTTGTTTGCGATAATCCAACCTGCAGGGGAGCCCGGATGGAGCCGAAAGAAGGAGATAATTTGGGCATTAACCCGATCAAGGGGAGACTTTTGAAAGACGAGGAGATAATCAAGACCGTCTTTTCCCTTCATGGCATTCCCAAGATACTTTTAAGAAATCACGTTCCCGCCGCTCAAGCTAAAAAGTACTTTGACGACTATGAACTTACGCCCGAATATTCTTTTGAATGGGAGAAGGAAGAAAAGAAAGTTAAGGTGATTGAAAAACCCTGGACGATTAAGGATGACAACGGTGTCGAATGTTTTAGCCTCCTTGCCCCCCCGGTGATGGTGGCCATGGTCAAGCAAATGGCCGAAGTTCTCAAGATTTAGTCGGGGTGCTGGGAATTGAACCCAGTGTCTCTACGTCCCGAACGTAGCGTGATACCGATTCACTACACCCCGGTATTTTTTGTGCCCCTGGCCAGAATTGGACTGACATCTTCAGCTTAGGACGCCGCTGCTCTATCCGTTGAGCTACAGGGGCTTTTAGGCCCCTATTATACCAGAAATTGTCCTACTTAAGAGTCAGGGAATAAAGGTTCGGAGTGGTATCGGCCCCCAGGCTGGTCAGTATCAGCAGCCTCGAGGTTGAGCCGAAAGGGTAGGCGTGGGGAGAGACGTAGGAGCCGGAATAAACCAACTGTCTGTTTGTTCCGTCATAGTCAATGATGGTAATTTTTCCGGCTTCTGAAAGAACCAGATGTTTTGAAGTGGGGAACCAGGCGAGGCGCCTGGTAAGCTCGGGCACGAGCTTGGAATCGATTAATAAAGACTCCGCTCCTTCGTCGATAAGAAAATTCCTGTCCTCTTTGATGTCATAGACATAGGTATGACCCTCTTTGATATCTCGTTCCTGTTTTTGGCTGGAAGAGCCGGGAAGAGGCTTAATCAGATTTTCCCTTATCGTGGCCGAACCCGAGGCGGTATAGAGAATTTTTGTTTCGTCTGGGGAAAAGACGATTGAACTGACCTTTCTTTGCAAAATATCAACGAGTTCATCAGGCAGAATTTTAATCTGCGAGGAAAGGCGGGTACCCCTTTCTTCTTCCCATCCAGCCAGGATGATTTCTTTCCTGGCCGCCACGTTTACCCGCCTAGCCTGGGGGGTAAAGGTCGAGGCATCGAGTAAAAAGACGCTTTGGCCGAGACTGACCAGTATTTCTCTCCCGTCCGGAGAAAACTGCCAATCGGCCGCGGTTAAATCGCCATCGGTGACCCGTCTTGGGTCTCTGGCAAAACCAATGGGGAGATTGACCGTTTCTATTGCCCAAAGACCACCTTTTTCAGGATCCTCCCTTGAAGGGGGAGTTGCATAGGCAATTCTGGTTCCGTCGGCAGAAATAACTGGATTGACTACCCCGGAAAAGGTTACCGAAGAAAGGGAAGGGGCGACCCTGAATAAACTGGCAATGGCTTCGGTGACGACCTCTTTTTCAATAACCAATCTTTTATTCCAAGGGTGGAAACTTTCTTTTCTGATTGAAACATCATAGGTTCCAGGAGCCAGGGAAACAGTTGTGTCCGTGGCGGTCGAGAGCTCCCCGTTGACAAAAACTTGGGCGCCGCTGGGATCCGATTTAACGACCAAAAGGCCGCTCGGCTTGAATCTGAATGTTTGCCCGTCGAATCGATAGCCGCGGGCATAAAGAGACAGAAAAAGGCCGAGGAGGCCAACAACCAACAAAGTCAAAAGACCCAAGAGGACCCGTAACCTGGTCATGTCCCAATTATACCCCAAGGAACCTCTTGTAGGAAGTCGGCTAAGTCAATATAATGCGGAGGAGAGTAAAGAGAGTAAAACATCATAAAGCATCTAAAGATATCAACTCATGTTTAGGAAAAACATCGCCATCGACTTGGGGACGGCCAACACTCTTGTTTGGGTGGCGGGCACGGGCCTGATTGCCAATGAACCGACGGTGGTCGCCATTTCTTCGGAAGACAACAAAGTCGTGGCCGTAGGGGAAGACGCCAAAAAAATGCTCGGTCGAACTCCGGAATCTTTAATCGCTTCTCGTCCGATGCGGGAAGGGGTTATTGCCGACTATCAGGTGACTGAGGCCATGCTTAGGTATTTTATCGGTAAGGTTGTCGGCCGGTTTCAATTTATTAAGCCGGATGTCATGATTTGCGTGCCGGCAGGCTGCACCCAGGTCGAGCGGCGGGCGGCTCTTGACGCGACTCTTTCGGCCGGCGCTGCCCATGCCTATTTGATTGACGAGCCTTTGGCTGCGGCTATTGGTGCCGGTATCCCGGTTTCGGCACCTTCCGGACACATGATTGTCGATATCGGCGGGGGGGCGACGGAAGCGGCCGTGATTTCGCTGGGAGGAGTTGTCGCCCATAAGTCCGTGCGGGTGGCGGGCAACAAGATTGACGAGGCGATTCAAACTTATTTGAAAAAGAAACACAATCTAATCGTCGGCGACCAGACGGCGGAAGATATCAAGCTAAAAATAGGTTCGGCCACCCCCTTGGTCAAAGAAGAGAAACTGGAGATCTCCGGCCGCGACCTCGTCTTTGGCCTGCCGCGGAGCCTAACCGTGGTTTCCACCGATATTACCGAAGCGATACGGCCGACACTTTTGACAATAATCGGGACGGTCAAGGCGGTGCTTGAGGATACGCCACCCGAGCTTGCCGCCGACATCATCGATAAAGGCATCGTCATGAGTGGCGGCAGTAGTCTTTTAAGGAATTTTGACAAGCTTCTGAGCGAAGAAACCGGCGTGCCGGCACACGTGGCGGAAGAGCCTCTTTTCTGCGTTGTCAGGGGCACGGGTCTGGTGATGGAGAACATTGAGCTTTGGAAGAGATCGGTAACAACGAGGGGATAGCGAATGGTATTAAGTCTAACAAACAATGACATTTAAACCGGACAGAAATGATATTCTGACCCGATAGTCTTTTTCGTATAGTGGATTCTTTTGAGGATAGATTGAGGATAAATAGGGCATCACGAGCGTAGAAAACGAGCATATTTATTATGCGAAGAGTTAAATTTTATATCTAGCGAAAGTTACAAAATAGACTTGTAGTTATGGCTTATTTTTCACCAATTAATCAAATTCGAAAACTCAACGACTCGAAAGAAAAAGATTCTCTAAAATCGTCTATAGGTTAGAAAATTGTTTTAAAACAAGCATTTTTTGACAATTTTAAATCCTATAACTCGAAAGTAAAATGCCAAAAACGAATTCTGACTCATTGAAATCGGGCCGTAAATACGGGGGGATATTTAACATTGGTCTAAATAGCACTCCGGAGGCAGGGGTGCTAGCCTTCGTGCGCGATAGCCTGGCGAGAGGCAGAAAATTTAGCCTTGTTACTCCCAATCCGGAGATAGTCCTGGCGGCCAAGGAAGACAAAGACTTGGCTCAGGCCATTAGTAAAGCGAGTTTGGCCATCCCCGACGGCATCGGCTTATCGCAGGCGGCCAGATTTTTGAGCCTCCCCGCGCCTAGAAACATCTTATTCAGGGCTCCCGTTTGTTTTTTTCAGGGGCTCTGGGTAGGGGCGGCCACATTTTTGGCAAAAAATTGGATCCAAGAGACCCTCCCCACCATTAAAGGCAGGAAGCTTTTTATGGACCTTATTAAATTGGCCAACAAAAAGGGCTGGCGGGTGTTTTTCCTGGGAGGAGAAAGAGGGGAAGCGAGGGGAGCAGGGGAAAAGCTTAGAAGAAGTTTTAAACGGGTGAGAATTGCCTTTTCTCAGGGGCCGATGCTCGATGTCGACGCCAGGCCCGTAAAAAAAGAGGATAAAGACATCGAAATGAATGTCTTAAGGGAAATTAACGAATTTAAGCCGGACATCCTTTTTGTCGCCTTCGGCGCTTCAAAGCAAGAAAAATGGCTAATGAAGTGGCTTGCCTCGCTTGATGTGGGGGGAGCAATGGTCGTCGGCGGCACTTTCAGATATTTTTCCGGCGATGCCAAGCTTCCGCCGGCCTGGATGGAAGAATTCGGCCTTGAGTGGGTCTGGAGGCTGATCACAGAACCCTGGAGGGTGAAAAGGGTTTTGACCGCTTTCCCAATTTTTCCCTTAAAAGTCTTTTTATACAAGCTAAATACCCCTTGACACCCCTGAACCCCTTTGATATTGTCTGACTAAGAAAGTTCTTAGCTAAGCTCGGAACTACATCAAATAAAGTCAAATTGGATTAAATATGGACGAGAAGCCAAAAAAAAGAGTCAGGCTAGAGGACCTTCCGGATTTACTGACCGTGCGTGAAGTATCCGAGCTTCTTAGGGTCTCACCTTTAACCATCAAAAGATGGGGCAAAAGGGGTAAATTACCCGCAATTAGGATCAATTCGAGGGGTGACAGGCGCTACAAAAAAGAAGCCGTCCTCTGGCTTCTGGGCATGCAGGAAAAGACCGAATAGCCCCCATTATTTCTTTTTCAAGTCTGAAGGGCTGAGTTTAATATCATTTAATATTTTTCTTAATAATCCTTTCCCTATTGTTTTTCTGTGGATGGGTATCGAAGTCCATCGGCCATCTGAGTGGACAAAAATAGCATGGCTCCCGCTGTGTCTGTCTTTAACAAAACCTTGTTTTTGGATGATTTTTACTAATTCGGAAGGTCTAAGAATGGGCAAGCGGGCCATAATTGATACTAACTTTTTTTATTCCAACGAATTCTGTTTTACTATCATCCAAAGGCAATCCTCGAGTTTTTCTCGCTTTAATATGAAGCTTTATAACATCTTCAATATTTTTTAAAACTTCCTCGAAAGTATCCCCCTCAGTATAGCAACCGGAAAGAGAAGGTACAGACGCAACGAAAACTCCGTCTTCGTCCTGTTCAACTATTACACGATAATTTAATACTTTTGTCATACTTAGACCATTGTATCATAATCTTACAAAAAAGAAGCCGTCCTCTGGCTTCTGGGTATGCAGGAAAAGACCGAATAAGCCTCCACCCACCTCAAGCCTAAATTTGCATTAGCTGATATAATTAATATAAGGAGGTGATGGAGAATGACTGCCCGGTCTCCTTGAAAAATCAAACCTAAATTAGCCTCCGAGAGCTAAGTTCTCATTTTAAAAACTTCACCAAGAGGACAAGTGTTTTTGTTCCATAAATAGACGTGCTACAATTTCGCCATGAATGTTTATTTGGTCAGGCATGGGCAATCGCAAGGGAATCTTAAAGGGCAGTTTCAGCACCCCGAGAGCCCCCTCTCGACCCTTGGGAAGGAACAGGCAAAAATTCTTGCAGGAAGGCTTAAAAGGGTGTCTTTTGATATTATTTATTCCAGCCCACTAGAGAGGGCCAGGCAGACTTCGGAAATCATTTCCCGGGAGCTTGGAAAACCGGTTGAATTTTGGGAGGATATCCAGGAAACCAGAAATCCTAATGAGATTCTTTCCCTTTCAAGTCATTCTTCCAAGGCAAAAAGAATAAAAAAGCTTATTAAGGAGAATTTCCACAAGGAGGACTGGAGGTATTCCGACGAAGAAACCTTCGGTGAATTAAGTAAGAGGGGGAATAGGGTTATCAAGCATCTTCTCAGGTATCACAAAGCCCAGAACGTTCTTTGCGTATCCCACGCAGGAATGATAAAAATGATTCTGGCGAAGATGATTTTCGGAGATACACTCACACCCGAGATTTTTTGGAATTTTAAACACCATTTGTGGGCCAAAAACACCGGAATCACGGTTTGCGGGTATGTCGAGGAGTTCGGTTGGTTACTCGAGACCTGGAACGATACCGCCCACCTTTAATTGTTATGCAAAGACTGACTATAATCAAGCTCGGGGGAAGTTTGATAACGGAGAAATCCAAATCCCTGACGGCCCGGGAAAAAGTGATTGCCCGCCTGGCGAAAGAAATAAAATCCGCCTCAATGGAGTACCGGGGAAAACTAATCATCGGCCACGGAAGCGGCTCATTCGGCCACGCCTCCGCCGCCAAATATAAAACCCAAAAGGGGATTATTAATAAAGCCAGTCTCAAGGGGGCAAGCGAGGTGGCGGATGTGGCCTCGAGGTTAACCAAAATTGTCGTCAAGCACCTCCGAAAGGCCGGACTGGCCGTAATTGCTTTTGCTCCGGCAAGCTTCATCGTCTCCGAAAGACAAAAAGCAAAAAGATTTTTTATTGAACCGATTAGAGAGGCATTAAAAAGGGGACTGATACCCTTGGTCTACGGAGACGTGGTCTTTGACAAATCTCAAGGTTTCGGGATTTTTTCTACGGAAAAGGTAATAAGCGTGCTTGTCGGTAGCCTCTCAAAAGACTACAAAATCGAGAGGATTATTTATTGCGGAGACACAAACGGCGTCTATGACGAAGACGGGAAAACTATCGAAACGATTACTCCCGATTCATTTGTCGAACTAAAGAAAATAGTCGGGGCCTCTGGGGCAACGGATGTCACTGGCGGAATGCTCCACAAGGTTAAAGAGAGTTTACAAATCGCCAAAAAACATCAAACAGAAATATTGATTGTCAATGGCCGGGTTTCAGGAATTGTCCGAAAGGCAACACTCGGGAAGAAAGTTCTGGGGACGCTCATCGGCTTAAAAAATATCCGTATCGACAAGAATTAGATTTAGCCAAAGCTTCTCGATTCTGGTAAGAGGCGTGTCCGTATCTGCCTTTGCCCGTAGTTCGTCTCTTTTGCGAAGGACCGGCTCGGGCGTTTTTACGCCCCAGAGGAGCTCCCACCCGGCTCCGACAATGGCCCACTCGTTTCTGCCAAAAAGATTCAAGATTTATAGAATTTAAGAGCCCCTCCAAGCTTTCTTCTCCCAAAGCGCCGGGCCTTTCCCAATTTGTTTCGGGAGTTTCCGCGCCCGTACCCCAAAATTCGAGTTTAGGCTGAAGCCTGGCTACGGCCGCCGAGACAGCGGATTCCACAAGAGCAAGTTGAGTTCGGTCTCTCTCCATTTCCCGATATTATACTTTGACAGGCCAAAATTGTATAATTAGCTCTGTTTATTTCCATGCGCAAGCTTAGCTCCGGTCTGGCCTTTTAATCCGATTAAGTATGCGATCCGGTCGGCCGTTGACGCCGGGGTCCCGGCCAACACCATCGTTCTTCTTCTGCTTCTCCCCGTTGTCGCCTCGGTCATCGCCGCCGCCAGGCACTTGGTGGGCATCAGGGGGTTTGGGATTTTCCTACCGGCGGCCTTGGCGGTAACTTTTGTCGCCATAGGACCGGTTGTAGGTATCGGGCTTTTTCTGGTTATCGTCGCCATTTCGATATTTGTCAGATTCTCCCTCAGACGCCTAAAAATCAAACTTCAGTACTTACCCAGGATGGCGCTTCTTCTTTGGTGGGTGGCGGTTTCGGTTCTGGGGATATTATTTTTAGCGCCGGTTATCAATAATTCAAGTCTTTCCAACGTCTCAATTTTTCCGGTACTGGTCTTGATTCTTTTGGCCGAAGACTTTAGCCGAGTTCAGCTCGGAAAAAGTGCGAAGATTGCCGTGAATTTAACGACCGAAACATTAATCTTGGCTTTGGTCTCCTTCATTTTTCTTACCTTGAAACCCGTTCATGAGTTCGCTCTTCTTAACCCGGAAATTTTACTTGGCTCCATTTTTGTCTTCAACTTCCTGTTGGGTAAGTACGCAGGACTTCGGCTCATGGAGCTTTGGAAATTTAGAAAAATAATTTCATCGTAATGAAACTAACCTCGATCTTGGGGCTTAATGCCCGTACCCAGCTTTATTCTTATAAATACAACACCTTTCGTGGCAAAAAAATAGCCGACTCAAAACTTCGTACCTCACAGGTCTTGAAAAAAGCTGGAATTCCCAGCCCCGAAATATATAAAAAGTTTAAGCGGCCGTCCGACATTGCGGAGTTTAATTGGGAGACCCTTCCGGGCGCCTTCGCGCTCAAACCTTCCAGGGGTTTGGGTGGAGAGGGGATTATTGTCGTCAAAAAAAGGGCTAACGATGGGCGCGGCTTCATTACTACCCAGAGAGAAAGGGTGACGGTCGAGGACCTTAAGCTGCATGTACTCGATATCCTTGAGGGGGCCTTTAGTCTGGGTAATATTCCGGATGCGGCTTTTGTTCAGGAATATGTGGGCAGGCACAAAGCTTTCAGAAAATACGCCTACAGGGGAACTCCGGACATGAGAATTATTATTTTTAACAAAGTTCCCGTCATGGCCATGCTTAGGCTGCCCACCAAAGAATCGGGAGGCAGGGCAAACCTTCACCAGGGAGCAATTGGGGTGGGCGTTGATATTGCCACGGGAATAACAACCAAAGCAATTTGGCATGGGGAGCAAATTAGGCTAAAACCCGGGACCAATCGTAAACTTCACGGAATAAAAATTCCAGACTGGACCAATATCTTAGAAACCGCGGTCAGGGCCCAAATTGTTTCAACGATGGGTTATCTGGGGGTTGATATGGTTTTGCATCCTACTAAGGGGCCGATGGTTTTGGAGTTAAATGCCCAGCCGGGTCTGACGATACAGCTGGCCAATATGTCCGGATTAAAAAAGCGCGTTGAGCGGATTGAGGATTTGGAAGTAAGAGAGGCCGAACACGGAGTAAAAATCGCCAAAGCGCTCTTTGCCGAGCGGTTTGCGGATAGGGTAAAAGCGGAAGAGGGAATAAAGACGGTAAGCGTTTGGGAAAACGTCAAAGTCATTAGCGGCGGCGGACATAGGGTCGTAGTTAAAGCCAAGGTCGATACCGGTGCGTGGAAGACGTCGATTGATAGGGATTTGGCCGAAAAGTTGGGACTTTTAACCAAAAGCAACGTTTTATGGACGAAGCTTTATCAAAGCTCCTTTGGAAAAGAAAAAAGAAGAGTCATTAGTTTGAATTTTTATTTGGCGGGCAGGAAAATAAGTACCATTGCCAACGTGGCGAACAGAGTTCCATTAAGAACACCGCTTATAATTGGACGGAAGGATCTAAAAGGGTTTTTAGTCAAGGCAGATTGATTATGAAGAAAATATTAATTTTGGTTGACAAAATAGGGCCCAAAAAAGAACTTTTTGCCGAGCTTATTGCCCAAAGGCTTGTCGGAAAAGGTATCCGGATAGTCTTGGCCAGATTTTCGGATTTATATTTCGAGATAGAACCCGGAAGGATTACCGTCGAAATAGAAGATATACCGATTAGAGATTTTGACTTAGTCTATTTTAGGCGGGCCGGAGATAAATTTTCGGGCGTGGCGGCAACCCTGGCCTGTTATCTTAGGGAGCGGCGGATTAAATATATAGATACTTCATGGAGTGAAATCGGCCCCCTGGGAAGTAAGTTTACATCTCTTCTGAAGCTGGCAATGGCAGGCCTTCCCGTCTTTCCCACGATTTATGTTTGGCAGACAAATATTGAAAAATACCAGGGTAAAATTATCAAAAAATTGGGGTTTCCCCTGGTGGCCAAGGAGCTTTCGCTGCAAAGAGGCAAGGGAGTTCACCTGATAGAGTCAAAAGAAGACTTCGGAAAACTTCCTCTTACGGATAGTCGGAGCGGAGAAAACAAGTATATGTTTCAGAAATATGTTGCCATAAAAGACGAATACAGGGTATTGGTTTTGGGGGAAAAAGCCGGGGTTTGGGAAAGGAAGATAATTACGGCAAAAGGAGAATTTAGGCACAATATTGCCCTTGGGGCAGACGAGGAGTTTCTTCCAATAGCCAAAATTCCCGATAGCATTTCAAAGCTTGCCGTGACGGCCGCGTCTTTTTTAAGTCTGCAGATAGCCGGGGTGGATATTGCGGTCGAAAAGGGAACAGGCAAGGCGTTTTTGGTCGAAGTCAACCGCGGGCCAGGGCTCACTTATGACGTAAAAATATCCCCAGAAATAGATGAAATCGCCAAATTTTTGGGAAAAGAGAGCGGTAAATAAATGGCGAAATATAGGGTTGGAATTTCTTTCTCCAAAGACTTTATAGGAAATGACCCCTTGGGACATATTGGTGTAAAACTTCCGGTCTATTTGAGATTTTTGGGATTTTGTCGAAAAGAGGGTTGGATAGTTTATGTCTTAACCAGAAAAACTTATCGAGGAAATGGAGTTTTTAACGGCGCATGGTTGTTTGATGAAGGCAAATTCGAAAAAGTCGATGAGCCGATTAATATTGATTTAGTCTATGACCGCTCCGCCGGAGTTAAATTTCCGCCGGAAGGAGATGATAGCACTATCTGGGTTGATAGACTCGATTTTAAAATTCTTTGTTGGAAGTTTTTATCGGACCAAAAGAAAAAGCCGTGGGATTTAATTTCGAGAAAAAATACAAACACTATATTGCCCAGGAATTTGTTGATACCTCGGGTGGAATTGCCAATATCACTCCAGGGATGCACGATTTGAGGGTTGCCATAGTTAACGCTAAAGCCGTTTGGTCACATGTTCGGGTTCCCGAAAAGGGAAGTTTTATGGCCAATGCCGCGCAGGGCGGAATTTTGACAGAAGTTGATTATTCGAAAGTTCCCGAAAGCATTAAAAAAATTGTTGGAGAGATTGCGGAGAAATTTAATATTGGTTACGATAATCCCGCCTACAGCCTTGACTTTGGAATTGGCAAGGACAATGCCCCAAAAATATTCGAAATAAACGACCAGATCGGCTTTCCGAAATGGGAAATGAAAGCAAGAGACGCCTTTTTGAAAGAACTGGTTAAGAACTTTAAAGAAAAAGTTATTTAAGCTCTACTGTTGCGCCGGCGGTTTTGAGTTTTTCTTCGGCACTCTTTGCGTCTTCAGCTTTTGCGTCTTTCAAAATTTCTGCAGGGACCTGTTCGGTCATATTTTTAGCGTCAATTAGGGTTAGGTTTTGATTAATTTCTCTCAAGGCCTTAATGACCGAAATTTTATTGGCTCCGGCATTGGTCATGACCACGGTTTGGATTGTACTTCCGCCTCCTTGCGCTTGAGTTTCCGCTCCGCCTTCAGCTGCGGGTGCCCCGCCTGCTGGAGCGGCGGCTACCGGCATGGCGGCCGATACTCCCAATTTTTCCTGAAGAGCACTAACCAGTTCCGAAAGGTCAAGAACAGATAATTTTGAAATTTCTTCTACTAACTCGTCTACAGCGGAGCTGGTTATTCCAGCGGAGCTGGTTATTCCCTTTTTTGATTTTTTTGTTTTTTCTTCTGCCATAAATATCACCCCGCTTTCGACTTAAGAACAAAAATAAGTTTTTGCATATTGGCGTTTAAGGTTCCCACCAGCCCGGACGAAGGCGACATCAGTGTTCCCAAGAGCTGGCCCAAGAGGGCATCTTTGCTCGGAAGGGCCGAGAGTTTTTCAAGAGCTTCGGTATCTTGAAATGAACCATCAACCAGTCCTACTTTAAATTGGGGGACGGAATCGCCGGCTCGGCTGACGAATTCTTTGGCAAATTTACCCAAAACGCCAAGAGGAGCAAGGGGATCATCCTCGGCAATGACCAAAGCGGTCTGTCCGGTCAGGACGCCTTCGGTGAGGATTTCTTTGTCGACCTTGGCCGCTTCAGCCGCCCTTTTAAGAAGGGTATTTTTGACTACCAGCATCTTGGCCCCGACCCCTTTTAATCTACTGACCAGTTCCCGTTGATTGGCAACGGAGAGGCCGGCATAGTTAATGAGAACGACGCTTTTGGCCGATTTTAGTTCTTCGGTGAGGTTTTCGACGAAGAAGATTTTTTCTTGTTTTTTCATATTCCTCGGCACGACTTATGGTTCGACTTCGCTCACCACGTGCTGTCTTCGGACCCCGTTATTATATGAAGGGTTAGATAAAAAAGCAAGACGAAAAACTAACCCCCTCCGATTAATTTGTTCCAGAACCTTTTTTTGGCCGGAGGGGTAGGGGTTCTTTCGAGTGTCTCCTGGGGGGTGGCTCCCTGGCGAAGGATTTCTTTGAATCTGGCTACCCCCTCGTCTCTAGTATCGACAAAGGGTGGAACTTTCGGGGTCTCGATCGACTCTTGGGACCCTTCTCCTCCCATTGCCAGAGTATTTAACCTTTTTGCCTTATTTGTTAACTCCATTTTTATTTTTGGAGGAATCGTTTCTAGGCTAAACGGTGCGGAGGAAAGTTTCTTCTCTTGCTCTTCCTTGGTGGGATATTCTTTCTCTTCTTGGGGATTAAATTCTTTTTGTGGTTCTGACGCTGACCAAGCGCCCTTTTTTATAGCATTTTTTTTATAGCATTTTCAAGGGATTTTTTGGCTCTTTCAAGGTCTGTTAGGGGCTCCCTTTCTTCTTTCTTTACCTCGTCTTCGGCCATTAGGCTATTTTATCACGAAGTCCTCAAGATATGGCAAGCCTCACCGAAGGTCCCATGGTTGCTTTCAGGTAGCCCTTGACGATCTGTTTGGCTCCTCCCAGGGCATTTAAGATGGCCTCGGCATTTTCGATTAATTCCTGGTCGTTTTGGCTAACATTCCCAACCACGGTATGAATCAACGGTGCCTCCTTTTCGGTTTTGAGGTTGAGAGTCGCGGCGGAGAATGACTTGGCCTTTTTGATATCGGTGAGAAGGGTTCCCGCTTTGGGGTTGGGCATCAGGCCCTTGGGACCCAAGACTTTGGCAAAGGGGATAAGTTTCGGCATCATCTCGGCCGTGGCCAAGAGGATGTCAAAATCGATTTTTCCCGCTTCCAGTTTCTTGATCGTTTCGTCCGAGGCAATTTCGATTTTTTTCTCTTTACCGGCCGAATGGGGTAAAGAAACCTTAGCCGTCGTCCCCACCTTTTTAACGACCAAATGGAGCTCAACCGTGCCGTCGAATTTCGAATACGAAGTTTCCTTGACCAGTTTGATGACCTCGGGCAGGGGATAAAGCTGGCCCGCCGTAATTTTGGCTTTGGCTTCCTGATATTTTTTGCTTCTGACTTTGGGCCCTTTAGCCTTTTTAGCCTCGGCCCTATCCTCAATTTTCTCTTCGGGGGTAGCCGATTCAGCCTCGACGACCTTGATTCTCTGACCGCCCTTTAGGCCCGAAATATGAACTTTCTTCGGTTCTTCCCTTCTTTGTTTTTTTGGTTTTTCTTCGAGCGTTTCGCCCACGAAGGCTGTTTTTGTTTTTCCCATTGTGGCAAAATTATTCTTCTACTTTTACTCCCATCGACCTGGCAGTGCCCGCAACGATTTTGACTGCCGCCTCCAAATCTTTGGTATTTAAGTCGTCAAGTTTCTCTTTGGCGATTTTCTCGATTTTCTCAAGTTGGGCTTTGGTCAGTGTTCCGGCGATTTCCTTGGGGGTTGTTCCCGAGCCTTTTTCTATCCCGAGTTCTTTCTTAATCATGTCGGCCACCGGGGCTTTTTTGATTTCAAAATTGAAAGACCGGTCTTCATAGATGGTGATGACGGCGGGGACGGTGTTGCCTTTCATCTCGGCGGTGCGTTCGTTATAAGCCTTGACAAAATCCATAATGGCCACCCCGTGTTGTCCCAAAGCGGGGCCAAGGGGCGGAGCGGGCGTTGCTTCCCCGGCCGGAAGATTGACTTTAATGACTGTTTTAACCTTTTTGGCGGCCATTTTAGATATGAACGTTTGCTTTAAACGAAGTATCGAGAAGACTAAAGGCCTTTCGATACTTTCGGTATCTCCCTCAGAAAATTCCGAGGTGAAGCAATTATACCAGAAGAAATAAGGAACAGTAAAGTGTATAATTTTTTAAATGACAGAAGGAAATAGCGAAAAATTATCACGAAGAGATCTTTTGAAAACTACTTTCTGGGGGACTCTGGCTGCCATTGGTCTTTCTCAAGCCCCGAGAGCCATGAGGGCGGCCGAGGAATACCGGTGGGATCCAACCAGGCCCGAAAATCTCAAAGCAATTTTCGGTACGGAAACCCCTCTACTGCTTAATCTCAAAGATAAAGTAAGACTTGGCGAAAGATAAAGTAAGACTTGGCGAAGGAGACAGTCTTTACAAAGAACCTAGAGTAGAAAAACCCCCAGAGCAGGGCATTATTACCGTACCGACAACAGGAAATACTTTGTTGGGTACCCTAAGAAGAGGAGAAGAAATAATTGCCGAAGACCCTTTCCTTTTTTTGGAAGAGGCGGACACCTTGACTCCCGAGGAGAAAGTTATCACCTTTAATTATCAAGGAGAAAGTAAAAGACTGGACTCACGGGGCTGGATAGCCTTCAACATAAAGGGCTCGACTCTTCCCGAAAGCGTCAGAGGAGATTCTCCGTATGGTATTGCTTGCGCCCAAATCGAGGCAAGACCAGAAAATATTACCGTCAGTCAAGAGATAAACTTCGGCAGGGTTATTTCCTAACTTCTTCCTGCTTTTTCTGGATGTATTTGTCTATTTCCGGGGTAGGCAGTGTTCTTTTACCTTCAGTTCTTTGCCTCTCTTGCGTAATTTTGATTCCCGCAACCAAAGAGTCAAATGGATCGAGGGCTCTTTCTTGAGATTCGGGTTTTTCAGCCATTAAACTTTAGCAATCTGGAGGAAGTCAAGCTCGACTGGGGTTTCGCGGCCGAAAATTGAGACCAAAACTTTGACTTTGCCCTTTTCCTCGTCCATTTCATGAATGGTTCCGAGAAAGTCGGCAAATGGTCCGTCGGTAATTTTGACGGCTTCTCCCACCGAGAATTTGGTTTTAAATCTGGGAGCCGGGGCCGAGACGAACTTTTGAATGTTGGCGACTTCCTCATCGGATAAAGGAGTCGGTTTATTGCCTGCGCCGACGAAGCCGGTGATTCCGGGAGTGGTTTTGACGGCCAGCCAAGTGGGGTCGTCCAAAATCATTTTGACCAATAAGTATCCCGGGAAGATTTTCTCTTTGACCGTGGCCTTTTTTCCGCCCCGAATGATGACCCTGTCTTGGGTTGGTACCAAAAGCTCAAAGATTTTACCGGCCAAGGCCATGGTTTCAACCCTTTGTCTGAGGGTTTCTGAAACTCTGACTTCATGGCCCGAAGCGGTGTGAACCACGTACCATCTGGCCTCGGGGTCTTGGCTCTCGCCAATGACGATATGGCCGGGGATTTTTTTCTTTCCGACCCCCCGCTCGTTAACAGCTGTTTCGTTAGTGTCCATTAATTTATCTGGCGACAAAAAACTCCAAAAGCTTGGTAAAAAGATAATCCAAAGCGCCCGTATAGCCACCGACGATGGCCGAGATAATAAAGACAATCAAGGTTAACTTTATTACGTCGTTTCGTTTTGGCCAGGTAACCTTGGAGAGTTCAAGCCTTACTTCAGACAAGTAACTTAAGATACTCTTCACGAGAAGTAATTTTAACAAAAAACCCGGATATTAACAACAAGACGCGATTTTTGCCCGGCGGTGATATAATTTACGCGCATTGAAACAAGAGAGACGATCGGTAAAAACCTTGCCCGAGGGAACATTCGAAACGGCCCTTCTTTATGTGAGGGAGGTCTTTTCCGAGGAAACGATGGGGGTTGGAGATACCGAGTTCTGGGTTGAAATTGAAAAAAAGGCGGGCTTGTTTAACGGTAGTTCCAAAGAGGCCATCTTTCAATTTTATCTAAGGGGTTCGACGCACGTGACCTTGGCAACCGCCCTCCTGAAGTCTTTCCCCCGCTATCGGGCAGGCATTGGATTGGGGGATATCGGCAGCGTCGAAAGAGAAACGATGACATCACGCTTAGCTGCCGTCATTTATGAAGATTTTCCACCCAGATACAAAAGAACCCACAGGAAGGATGCTTACTCCTAATTTTTCCTTTGAGAAAAAACTTTGGAAGCGCTTCGGATATGTTGCCGGAGTCGACGAAGTGGGCCGCGGGAGTTTTGCCGGTCCCGTCGTTGCCGGGTGTGTCGTCTTCGGCAGTTCGAAAATAACCTTCAAATTCCGAAAAATATCAAAATTAACGACTCGAAAAAATTGACTCCGGGGCAAAGAGAAAAAACCAACACTTGGATTAAGGAAAATTCATTGAGTTGGGGAGTAGGCGAGATTTCGACGTCGGCCATCAATCGTTTGGGAATGGCAAAAACGACGAAGATGGCCTTTAGAAAGTCCATCGCTCAAGCCAAGAAAAGACTCGGGAAAAGGATAGATTATTTACTTATAGATGCCTTTTTTATACCGTTTGTTAGGGGAAATCCCAGGGACAGGCAAATGGCGATAATTGACGGAGACGAAAAGTCCCTAAGCATTGCGGCCGCATCGATAATTGCCAAGGTTTATCGGGATAAAATAATGCTTCGGTTAGGAAAAAGGCCGAAATTCAAAAAATACGGCTGGGGTAGAAACAAAGGTTACGGCACCAAAGCTCACCAATCGGCCATAAGGAAATACGGAATAACCAGATATCACCGAAAAGCTTTTGTCAAGAATTTTTTGCCGAAGGCAGGACCTGTTTAATAGTTTCTTTTCTTCTCCATCTCTCGAAGGTATTCGAGGCGGTACTTTTTTTCTTTTCTTCTCTCGGCGGGCTTTTTGTAGCGTTCTCTGTCTCTAAGCTCCAGGAGGATTCCCTCGTTTAGGGTTTTCTTCCTGAAACGAGCGATAAGACGGTCTTCCGTCTCGCCCCTTTTCTTTTTGACGACGAACATTTAGATTCGCCCCCTTCCAATATGAAATAGCTTTCACCATATCAATCACCTAGCGTATTGTAACAGATGAGTCAACGTTAAAAAAGAGGATTTTTTTGAATAAATTTGGATTTAGTGTTATGATATCGACCATAATGCCCAAAGGAAGGACAAGGGAGAAAAAGGTTGCCCTGATAACGGGAATAACCGGCCAAGACGGTTCGTATTTGGCGGAATTTCTTCTTAAAAAGGGGTATGAGGTGGCCGGTCTGGTTCGAAGGTCCAGCCACATGCTTTATTCCAATATTGCCCGCATCCAGGATGAGCTAGACCTTATTCAGGCGGATCTTCTCGACCCGGTCTCGTTAAGAGAAGCGATTCAAGCGGTTAAACCGGACGAGGTTTATAACCTTGCCTCCCAGTCCCACCCGGCCGAGTCCTTTAGGCAACCCATTCATACGGCCGAAATCACGGCGATAGGCGCCCACCGGGTTCTCGACGCGGTCCTCGATATTGTCCCCAAGTCAAAGTTTTATCAGGCATCCTCAAGCGAAATGTATGGCTGGGTAAAAGAAATACCCCAGAATGAAGAGACACCCTTTAATCCCGCCAATCCGTATGCTGCCTCTAAGCTTTATGCTCACAACATGACCAAAATTTATAGAGCCAGCTATAAAATGTTTGCTGCAAACGGAATTCTATTTAACCACGAATCGCCGAGAAGACACATGAATTTCGTCACCCAAAAAGTTACCTATGGGGCCGCCTGTGCCAAGCTGGGGATAAAAAGCTCGGAACACTTAAACGAAGAGGGGGAGCCAATCGTCAAAAACGGAAAAGTGGCCCTCGGGAACCTCGACGCCAAAAGGGACTGGGGATTTGCCGGAGATTTTGTCGAAGCGATGTGGCTAATTTTACAGCAGTCTAAACCCGACGATTTTGTCATTGGTACCGGGGAAACCCACACCATTAGAGAGCTTTGTAAAGAAGCGTTCGGATATGCCGGACTTAACTGGGAAAAATATGTCTTCGTTGACCCCAGATTTGAACCCGACGATTTTGTCATTGGTACCGGAGAAACCCACACCATTAGAGAGCTTTGTAAGGAAGCGTTCGGATATGCCGGACTTAACTGGGAAAAATATGTCTTCGTGGACCCCAGATTTGTCAGACCGACAGAGACCGGTCCTTTGGTGGCCGACCCTTCCAAAGCGAAGAAGGTACTCGGCTGGAGGCCCAGGGTAAACTTTAAAAAACTCGTGGCGATGATGGTTGATGCCCACTTGGCAAGACTAAAGTAAAACCCCTTTAACGGTATCCCCGAAGGCTAAAAACGGCCTGGAAAGAAATTAAGGGCTGCTTATTTATGACAGGGGAGTTGGTGTCGGAGAGAGAGTTGGAGTAGGAGAGGGAGAAGGCGAAGGAGATTCGGTCGCTTCGGGACTTGCTTCGGTCGCTTCGGGACTTGCCGTCGGAGTTGGTTCTTGGGTCGGAGTTGCCTCAACGGTTGCCGTCGGTGTCGGTGAAGGTTGGATGCGTCTCTGGGCTCCGATAAAAAACGCCCCGGCCCCCATAACTAAAATAAAAATCACAAAAAGGGGGAAAAGGAGCCGACTCATTGAGGAAAATTCTTCTTTGTCAGGTTCCTGGTCAGGGGCAGGGTTAACCTGTTCTTCTTCCACTTGGCCTGATAATAGAAGGGTTTAAGCCAAAAGTCAAATTATTGAGGTTTTAAAAAATTGTCAGAAGGAGAATAAAGACAATCACAAAAAACGCTAGCCAGCCCGCTGTAAAACCGACTATCTTGAGCGCTTCATTGGTATTCTTTCTATCCCAAAAAACGATAAAAGGGTAAGCTAGAGCAATAAGAGCGCAGATTATGGCGGAGACGACAAAAAGTGAGAGAAATAGAATCGGCCCCAAAAAATTGCCGATTCTGCCGAACCAGACTTCACCATTCCAGATAACAAGGGCAATAAGAAAAATGTAAGCGGACAAACCCAAAGATTGAAGAAAACCTATAAAAATGGGATTTCTCTTCATTGTTTTAATTATACATGTTTAGGCAGGGGCGGAGAGAATCGAACTCCCATTGCGGGTTTTGGAGACCCGCGTCCTACCATTGAACGACGCCCCTAAACATGCATATTATACCTCAAAGTGTTAAAATTCGGCTATGTCACCTGATATCGAACCGTCGAGAGTCAAAAGGATAAGGAATGACTTTTTAAATGGGGGTGTTTCTGCTGGACAGGAAGTCGAAAGGGCAGAGGCAATATTGGACGCCGTTTTTGGCTCCGGTAGACACCTTGCTGTGATTGATACATCCGATTTTTATCCGGAGGGTCCTGATGTTTCCATTGAGGAAGCGGCGGCCGAGCAAACCAGGTTGCAAGAAGCGATCGACCAGGAGATAGCGAGCGAAAACTTAGGAAACTCACCGGTAAAAAATGGGCTGCCTCCTTGTTTAAGGGTTAAGAAAACTTCATAAACCGATTACTACTTGAGGTGGCTGCTTTCCTTGTGAGGCTGAGATTTCTGGCAGGTTTTGCAGTACTTTTTAATTTCAAGTTTTGACCCTTTTTTGCCTTTTGTTTCCATATTGATCTTATTCCGCTCTGTAATCTTTTGTTTCCATATTGATCTTATTCCGCTCTGTAATGTAGTTTTGACTTTTACAGACGGAACAAATTAAAGCAACCAGTTCTCGTGCTCCCTTTTTTGCCATACTTTGGAGCCTGGATCCGGGATCGAACCGGAGGCCTCAAACTTACCAAGTTTGCGCTCTGCCGACTGAGCTATCCAGGCTCGTGAGGTGAATTATAGCAGAACTTGTTATACTTTAAAAAGATGGAAAGAAGACAAGCTTTCTTGATGGTTTTGGCGGCTTCGTTTTTGGTCCTTCTTATTTATCTAACCGCCATTCCTAAAGAAACTTCAGAAGGGAAATTTCCTTTAAGGATATTTAGTCGGGATGTCGAGATTATCTTAACGGGAGATGTCATGCTGGGTAGGACTGTCATGACCAAAAGCCTTGATTCGGGCGAGCCGACATATCCTTTTGAGAAAGTAGCCGGTCAATTAGCCGAGGCGGATTTCGTTTTCGTTAATCTGGAAAATCCCATTATCGAGAATTGCCCCAGGACATCGACCGGGCTCAAATTCTGTGCCGACCCGAAACTCACCTCCGGCCTTAAATTCGCTGGAGTTGACGTTGTCACTCTTGCAAATAATCATGCTTTAGATTATGGAAAAGGGGGGATAGAAAAAACGGTCGAATTTCTCAAAGAAGAAGGAATTGAAGCGGTTGGACTTGGGAATTTGGTTATTAAAGAAAAGAAGGGAATCAGATTTGGGTTTTTGGGATTTAATTTCGTTAGTAGTGGCCCGAAAGATGAAGATTTCAAATTGGTTTCTGATTCGGACGAGAAAGTAGAAGTCTTGATTGTTGGTATCCATTGGGGAGAAGAGTATCAAGATAAGGCCAACAAATTCCAGAGAGAGTGGGCCAAGAAGCTGGTAGAGGTCGGAGCCGATGTGATAGTTGGACACCACCCCCACTGGGTTCAAGATGTGGAATATATAAAGAAGCCCGTCTATGCCGAAGGCGCAAGCTCGCCGAGCGTAAGCGAGGATACGAAGTACGATGAGTACGCAGTAGCTTATTATTCTCTGGGGAATTTTATCTTTGACCAAATGTGGTCAAAGAAAACGAGAGAAGGTTTGATTATTAAACTGACGTTTAGAGACGGAAGACTCATAAGTGAGGAAAAACTACCTATCTATATGTCTTCTTGGGCCCAACCGGAGTTTGTGGAGAAATAGTTGGTGCTGGGACTAGGATTCGAACCTAGGTAGGCCTTCCGGCCGCGGATTTTACAGACCCGTGCATTTGACCACTCTGCCATCCCAGCTTGTTTAACCTGCTGCATATTATATCAATTTCAGCCTTTATTTGCTCGAATAGCTTTTTGTCAGAATATCGGATATGTACTAGACCGTTCGGCATTTTGTCTTTTTTTCTTGGGTCGAAATCTTTTCGTACGTATGGTTTTATAAACTGAGATTTTGATATTTCCAATAACTTAGACCAATATTCTTTAAGCGCATCAATATTTTGATTCGTATAGCAATAAAGAAAAACTCGAAGCCTTTTTTCGTCTACTTGGTAAATTCTTCTTAATGCCTTTAAAAAGAGCAAAACCATTTTTCCATCGCTGTTTACAAAGTCGACAGTGCACCCTCCTTTTTTGGTACCCTCTGCCCAATAGAGCATAAGGGCTGCTTCGTAAAGAGATTTCTCCCTCGCGGTTAACCTAGCCTTCTTTTTATATGAAAGGGGCTTTCTTGAAAATAGAATGTGATTGGCCTCGGAAAAGGTTCTTCTGGGGATATTGTTCCTTCTCATTATGCTTATGACACTCCATTGGCTTATTCCTATTCTTTCGGCAACCTCTCTCGAACTTAATTTCTTTTCGATATATAAATCTCTGATTTGGACAACAGTCATTAATTAATATTATTTGGGTTTTATTCGGGTGTCAATGGGTATAAAGTGAGCCGAGGGGGAGTTTTGCAATCCCGGCCTTGGCTTTACAAAAGCCCTGCTCTGCTTCTGAGCTACCTCGGCGCAAGGTCAATTATACCAGAAAAGGGGGCTGGTTTGAAGCTAAAGAGATGACCCTGCGTCAGGGGTCGGGCTAGACTTTCCTGAAAAAATTCCAGGTGGGTGGGCTGCCGCCAAGCCCAAAGGCTCAGTGGACTCCGCCCTCCCTAAGTTACTCTCGGTCAGGAGAGTTCAACCTCGATTCCCGTCAACAGGGTCAATTATTATTATACCAAAACAAATCAACCCCCTAAAGAATGGGACTGCCGGGGATAAGGAAGGAAAGAACAATGTTCATTAGGGGGAAGATGATAATACTGACCAGTGAAGCTCCTCCCACGGTCGGGAAAATAAGAAGAAACAAAATTAGGATGCCGTAGCGGCTCATGAACATATCAACTTCGTGAGCCGTATTTTTAGGAAGAAGTCCCACCAAAACTTTGCCTCCATCCAAGGGGTGAATGGGAAGAAGGTTAAAGATGGCCAGGACGACGTTTAAGATGATAAACGGATAGAAGATGGCCGAAAAATAAGACAGGGGAGAGAAAGGCGTTGCCAAAAACCTCAAAAAGAGAGCAAGAACGGTCGCCAGGAGCAGGTTGGCCGCCGGGCCGGCCAGCGATATCAGGGCGGCGTCCCGTCTGGGATTGGCCAGATTATACGGGTCAAAGCGGACGGGCTTGGCCCAACCGAAGGGGATAACCGGAATGCCTATCGACCTTAAGATGACCAGGACAAGAAGCAGGGTCGTGCCGATGGGGTCATAGTGAACAAGGGGATTTAAGGAAAGCCTGCCCATAATCCTGGGGGTCGGGTCGCCAAGCCTATCGGCCATCCAGGCGTGAGCCGCCTCGTGGATGGTGATGGCAACGGCAAAAGCGAGTAGCCAAATAATAATAGTCATCTTGAGCGAAAAAGGTATTAATAGTATAATCGGTCGAGCTTTAAACTAAAAGTATGGCCTTTGTTTGCGACAACTGCGGGAAAAGAAGAGTTATGGGGCGTTCACAGCGCCACGGCCGAGGCGTGGCCGGAAAAAGATGGAAGAAAAGGGCTCAGGTCACGCCCAGGGTTTTTAAGCCCAATCTGCAGAAAGTGGCCGTTATGGTTTCTGGCAAAAAAACAAGCCTGCTTTTATGTTCCGATTGCCTGAGTAAATTCAAGAAAGAAGGAAAGTTAAAATCTTATTCAAACGTAGCGCTTGGGTAAGTCTTAAAATGAGATAAGCCCCTCGTCCTGCTTCTTTAAAAAATGGCCATAACCACAGAAAGACCTAATGGTCCTGAAAGATTAATTGGTGAATCTGCTAAATCTGTGGTTAAAGAGATAGCGCGTTTGAATCGCACAATAAAGACCCTTTATTTTGCTAGATACTGGCCCAACAACCCTAATGAAGAAGACCTCTTCTGGAATTTTTCTCGGGAGCAAGTGCTAAACGGTAAATTAGACTGGCTAACCTCCCCACAACTTAACTGCGAAGATTCTTTAATAGGGGTTATATCTTTAGTTGAGATGGCCCCCGTAGAGATCGATGATCCACATGTTTTAAATTTAAGCCCCGAATATAGACATATCCCTATGGTAGATTTTTCGAGCCTTGCTTTTAATGGTGATAACAAATCTGAAGATATTAATAATATTAAGAACTTTTTAAGAGAGGTCCTTGAAGAGAAACAGGGTTGGCTTTTGTCATCAGGACGTTCCTATCATTACTACGGAGCGAATCTTCTCACTCCAGACCAATGGACTTGGTTTATGGGTAAATTACTTTCCCAAAATAAAGAAAAAGCCGGAAAAGTAGTTGTAGGCGCAAGGTGGGTTGCAAAAAACCTAGCAGGAAGAGATAGGATTCATAGTGGGGTTTTGGGCCGTTTCGCTACGCTAAGGCTAACTAGCGGCGAAAAGAAGCCAAGCGTCCCTCTTGTGGTAGATTTCTTATAAATTAGCATCTGGGTAGCCCCTTTTAAACTCTTCCCAAGAAACCGGACTTTTACCCTCAAGCTGGACCTCATCTAGAATCAACTTTCCACTTTCTAAGTGTGCTTTTAGGATTTTAAGTCTTTTCTTGCCAATCAAGGTCCAGGCTTGGGG